>Ga0268262_10000726_pt1 | contig 42779 bp, 39 predicted proteins | sample TergutNc150P3_FD_190354 | JGI IMG/M metagenome (GOLD analysis project Ga0268262, IMG submission 190354) | Nasutitermes corniger P3 segment gut microbial community from laboratory colony in Florida, USA - Nc150 P3 (SPAdes) (version 2) | ecosystem: Host-associated > Arthropoda: Insects >...
ATTGGTGCTTAAAACCCGCCGTAGCTCGGCTTCTTCCATAAAGTTACATTTTGGAGAAAATCGAGCTTGACCTCAAATGGATAATAGAATATAATTTCTATTGCTATTATTTGGTTACGATATATATGGGGTAATCGGTGATTTTGAGCCTCATTGAGTACTGAGCCATAAAAGTCATTTCAGAAGGAGAAAGAACATGAGTTTCACAAGCATTTTCGAAGCCGCCAAGGAAGGAACTGTTGAAGATGTAAAGTCTTTTATCGAAAAAAAAGGTGTCAATGTCAATGAGAAAGATGATGATGCTGGCTGGACACCGCTGCACCATGCCGCCAAGAACAATACTAATGTGGAGGTTCTGAAATACCTTGTTTCCCAAGGTGCCGATGTTAATGCAAAAAGTGATTCAGGCAGAATCCCGTTACATGCTGCCGCTCAGGGTAATACCAATGTTGAAGTTTTGAAATACCTTGTATCTAAAGGTGCCGATATCAATGCGGGAAATAACGATGGCGATACGCCGTTGCACGATGCGGCGAGATACAATTCCAGTATTGAGGTTTTGAAATACCTTATTTCTAAAGGTGCTGATGTCAATGTTGAAAACAACAATAGTAATACACCGCTCCACCAAGCGGTTTATACGGAGAATGTTGGAGCCGTCAAATTTCTTATTGCCGCAAAAGCCGATGTTAATGCTAGAAATAGCGATGGTCATGCCCCGCTTCATTTTACATTTGAAAATAAGAGTGTTGACATTGCTAAGATTCTCGTTTCTGCAGGTGCCGATGTTAATGCGAAAGACAACGATGGCTTAACTCCGCTCCATTCCGCAGTTGCAGTAAAGAATACTGCACTTTTCGGATTTCTTGTTTCTGCAGGGGCAAATACCAATGTAATATAAAACGAAAAAGGCGTTACACCGCTCGGTATTACAAAAGTTTTTGGGAGTGCGGAGATGATTGAATGTTTTTCCGGTTAATTTCGGAAATGATGTGTGTTTTTGCACTGAAGTTATCAGTGTTTTGAATACTGTCCGTTGGGCAGGAAACCAATAATTATAATGGCCTACTAATAACATTTAGAGGAAGGGAAAAATGTCATGTTCTGATTTATATGGTCATCGTTGTAGGCCTTATGATTCAATCAAGAAAAGTATCAGAAACAAGTATATTGATAACATTGTATTAGATGATGCTGCTTTTTATGAAACTCATGTGATTTTTCAAGAATCTCAATATATTTACAAAAATATGAACTTTTTGGAGGAAGTAATTCCATTTAAAAATGATCCAGATATATATTCAGGAAATTTGGTTGAACCTTCAACAGAACGTATAAACTATAAAATAATAATAGCCGAGAGTAATAAAGGTAATAACAAAATAACACCATGTTAAATACAGCAATTTACGCTCGCTTTGGTAGCGAAAAAACTTCCGTTGGAAGTGAAATATAAAGACAGTGGGAAAGACTACAAAAAGGAGCTTTTTATGAGAGACATGAATTCACAGTTAAAGCCGAATAGCAGAAAACGACAGGACAGAGTATGTGTATCATCCCAAAGATTTTTAATTAGCATATTGGTAGTATTTATACTTATTTCTTGCACTTCAAAAAATAACATCAACTACCAACAAACATTAATTGGTACTTGGAATACAACTGATTTTAGGGATGCTAACGGTACTAATATGACAAATAATAAAGCAGTAGTATGGTCCTTTACAGGTTCACAAGTTCGATATTTTGAAAACGGAGTAGAATTGTTGGGGCATCCATTTTCTTATGAATGGCTTAACAGTAATACTATAAAAATGACCGATAGCGTTGCAGGAATACGAACTTGGGAATTGAAGTTTGTTGACGAAAATACTCTTAATGTAACTGATACTCCTGACAACTATAAACGATCATTAGTCCGTATCGCTGATATTGAATAATGTTGTGTAAAAGCTGTACAAAATAGGAGTTTTGTACAGCTTTAGAGGGAGGCAATTTAGAATGAATAAAAAAATTATCATAAAAAGTACAATGGTAATTGTAGGAATAGCATTTCTTTGTTTTGGTATTATGTGGCTTTTTCTTTTCGTTTTTAACAATGCAGATGTTGTAGAAGCTGTTACTACACAAAAGCCATTAAATAACAACGGTGTTCAAACATTAATTGGAGCCTGGCAGACCATTGATTTTAAGACTGCCGATGGTCAAGCTATGCCGTATGAAGGAGTAGTCTGGGTCTTTTCAGAAACAGATGTTCGCTACTTTGAAAACGGAGTTGAATTGTTAGGTCGACCTTTTAATTATCAATGGATTGACAATGACACTATAAAAATGTCAGATGATATCACAGGTGATCAGCGTACTTGGCGAATGAAGTTTAACAACGATAATTATCTTATTGTCAACGATATACCAAGTGATTATACAAGGGCATTTATACGGGTCATTCAAAATGAAACGGATTAATTTATTGATGTCCTATCTCGTAAACTGCCAAAGGACAGCTAATTTATAGGGAGTACTTAAATATGTTAAAACAACAAATCTATGATAAAAAACTTATATTGTGGTTTTTGGTTGCGGCTTTTCTCATATTAGATCCCCTGTTAGAATCATGGGGTTTATTCATGGTAAGAGACATTTTTGATGCGATGCTAATAAATGAAAATTTGCGTTCAGTGCTAATTAGCTTCTTTATAGTAGGTGCCTTGTGGACTGTAAAGAGGTTGTCTGGCTTTTTTCAGGGTGTTGTAACTATTTATTTGGTAAAAAAAATAAAAGTAGACTGGAGAAGCTTGGTTTTCAAGGGAATTATGAAAGTACGCCCTTCTGATTATAAAAATCTTGACAGTGGTGATTATTCATCGATGTTTCTAAACGATATAACGATACTTGAAGGTAGATATTTATATAATCTGATTCAGTTAATTGCAGATATGTTTACAATAATAATTTTGTCAGCAGCGTTAGTAAACCTTGATAAGCGACTTGCGACAGTCATATTAATCATTAGCTTTATTGCACTTGTTGTCCCTCTGTTTGCACAAAAAATCCTTAGAAAATATAATTTTGCTTATTCCGTTCAGCTTTCACGTTTTACTCAGCGATTAAAAGAATATTTTTCTGCCTATATGACTATCCGTAATTACAACAGCGAAAGTCATATTGATGGCTTATTTGAAAATGAAAATGAAAGTGTAGAGCAAAAAAAATACGAAACAGACTATGTAATAACTTTTACATCTAATATTGGTACGCAATTTGCCTTTATGACTTATTTTGCAACTGTAGCATATGGCATTTTCCTTTATTATAAAGGGCAGATGACAGTTGGAACAATTATAGCTGCTGCTACTTTTGCTCAAAGTCTGGGTGAACCTGTAATGATGATTATTACACGCTTGAACAACATTAAATCGGTCAGTACAATAATGAAGAAACTCAATGATGTTGTATTAAAAGATTCCGGAGAAAAAGAAGACACAGATGAAGATGTTTGTTTCAACAATGTTGAATTTGATAATGTTGGCATCAACATTAATAGGAAACAAATACTTAATAACTTTACGTATACATTTGAACGAGGTAAAAAATATCTAATAATTGGTAAAAATGGATCGGGGAAAAGTTCATTAGTTAAGATACTTAAACAATACTTTTCGGATTATTCAGGTGTTGTCCGTATAGACAAAAAACCCATAAACGACTTTCCATCAAATATTATAAACAATGGCATATCTTATATGAGCGAGGGCGTTTCATTGCTGTCATATTCGGTGGAAGATAATATCGCTATGTTTAAACCGTATCAAACTGCAGAAATACAACGTGTATCCAAAGAGGTGTTTCTGAATGTTGAGCTTGACCGAATGCTTCGAGATGATGGAATAAATGTTTCAAGCGGAGAACGGCGACGTATTGAGATTGCGCGTTCATTGGTTAACAAAGCCGAAGTTATGATTTTTGATGAGGTTATATCGACACTTGATATAGAGACTGCCTATGAAATTGAAAAACAGGCTCTCAGTATTGAGAATAAAATAATCATTTTTATCTCTAATAATTTTTCAGGTAAACTAATAGATCAGTATGATGAAATCCTTTTGCTTTCTGATGGCATGCTTGCTACACATGGAAAATATCATGAATTGTTGGAAAGCAATGAGTATTTTCGCAATATTTATGACATACGATTCGGTAATAGACATGAAAATTAAGAATCTAAATGAAAAAAGGATTGTTAGAATATTCTATAGTTATTGCGAGTCTATATCAGGAAATAATAAATTACTGTATGAAACTAGTAATGGCTTCTTTACACTGAAGTTTTCAGTGTTTTAATTACTGTTTGTTAAGTTAGAGAATTTACAGCTGGTGGGCTATAAACACAAAGGAGATGTGATGAAACTTTTCAATGAAAAGGGTAAAGATGTAAGGATAGTAAAAACAGAAAAACTTTTATTCTGTTTGATGCTTATTGTTTTAGGATGTTTATTGTTCTCGACATGTATTCCTAAGTCTAACTTAAATGTAAAAAATACTAAAAGCATAATGGATATGACTGGCACTTTTGTTATGATGCCTAATGAAATAAATAGAGTATTCGTAGAAGGTGGCTCAGCTACTACACTTGTATTGACATTAGGTGCAGTTGATAAAGTGCTTGTTTTGCATCCAAATTACGATACTAAAACATTTGCTTGGTTAAATGTGATATGCCCTCAAATAAAAAACATTGAAAAAAATGATGTTCCATTCAATAATGTTGAGGCACTTTTACAGTACGAGCCAGACATAGTTATAACAATTGAAAAAGATAATATCGAAAAATATAGAAATGTCGGCTTACCTGTAATTTATGTATCATTGACTGATTATGAATCATGTAAACAGGCTATGGAGATACTTGGAAGTGTTCTTGGAGAAAAAGAACTTGCCGCAGCTTTGAGATACAATGATTTTTTAGATGAAAATTTGGAACTTACGAAGTTACGCCTATCAGGTGTAAATGATGTTAATAAAAAGTCTGTGTATTATATGGATTCTCGTTTTGACGATGTTTATCACACGGTAGGAGTAGGAGAGATTCAAGAAACATGGATTAAACTTGCAGGAGGAAAATTCGCTACTGAAGATTTATCCGGAAGAAATTTACTAATTACTGCCGAAAAAATTTTGCAAATTAACCCCGATATAATTTTTATTGGTTCTGGTGGAATGAATTCTGCTAGTATCCATAAGCAGATGCTTACAGCTGATACCACATTGGCCAACCTGACAGCGGTAAAAAACAATGACATTGTGATTATGCCACGCGGAATTTTCTCATGGTGTCGGACTGGTCCTGAGTTTTGTATGCAAATGGTGTGGGCAGCTAAATATTTACATCCTGATAAGTTTGAAGATATAGACATCATAAAAATGGCAAAGAACTTTTATCGTACTTTTTATGGAAGCGATATTTCAGATAAAGACATTGCTCAAATCCTGGCAGGAGAATTCCCTCTTAATGATGATAGGTAAGTGATGTGCGTATTTTTAGTGGAGTCCAAGGTTACTTCGTACTAATGATTTGGCTAATAATAATTTTATTTATTCTCTGTGCCGTGTCGTTGACTAACGGTGTTTATAATGTGCCGTTTTCCCAAACCGTCAAAATTTTGTTTAGTAATATATTGGACATAGAACAAACATGGTCAAACAATATGTATGTAGTTATTATAAACATACGTTTACCACGTATTATAGCTGCAGTTTTAATAGGCTTTTCACTGGCTTTAGCTGGTGCAAGTTATCAGGGAGTTTTTCAGAATCCTTTAGTTTCTTCTGATATTTTAGGTGTTTCTTCGGGGGCAACTGTTGGAGCAGCCGCATCAATCTTACTTGGGCTTGGTTATTATCTTAATATGACATTCGCTTTTATAGGTGGCCTTATTGCAGTTACGTTATGTGTGTTCTTGCCGACGCTAACCAAAAAAAAATCTACATTAGCATTGATATTATCAGGTATCATCGTAGGTGGTTTTCTGAGTTCAATTTTAGGACTAATCGTATACTTGGCAGACCCAGAAACGCAACTTCCATCAATAGTTTTTTGGCAAATGGGTAGTTTATCAAAAGTTACTTATTCCTCCCTTGCTATTGCTACTCCTATGATAATTATATGCTGTGTCTTTCTTTTATTAATGCGTTGGCGTATAAATGCGCTATCATTAAGCGACAGAGAAGCGCAAAGTTTAGGTGTAAACCTGGTTAAAGAACGAAGTTTAGTCATTGTTTTTTCAACAATTTTAACAGCTGTTTCAGTTTGTATAAGTGGCACTATTGGATGGATAGGATTAATTATGCCGCATTTTGCGCGGCTATTAGTGGGTGATGATAATGCTAAGGTGTTTCCGCTCGCAGGAATTATAAGTGCCATTTTTCTCATTGTCGTTGATTTGTTTGCACGAAATCTTACAGGAGCTGAAATACCGTTAGGCATAATCACGGGTTTTTTAGGCGCACCTTTGTTTGCATTTTTACTTGTTAGGCAAAGGAAAGTCATGTGAATATGAATGACATTATTTCAATAGAAAATTTAACTTTTTCATATAACGAACAAAAAACTGTTTTAAGAGAGATCAATGCAAAGGTATGTAACAGTGATTTGATTACGCTTTTGGGACCAAACGGTGTCGGTAAATCAACGCTACTTAACTGCATAACAGGATTGTTAACAGTCAAAAAAGGTAACATCAAACTAAACAATCGTGATATTATTTCTTTGAAAATAAAGAGCATAGCTCAAATTATTGCCTATGTACAGCAAAATTTTCAAAATAACTTTGATTACACCGTTAGAGAATATGTCACAATGGGACGAACGGCACATAAAAATATATTTGAGTTCCCGACTGAAAGTGATTACTGCATTGCTGATGAAGCTTTGGAAAAACTTAATATTTTACATTTACAAAAATGTTCATACAACGAGATAAGTGGGGGTGAGCAACAGCAGGTGTGTATTGCTCGTGCAATGGCGCAACAACCGAAGTTGATTATTCTTGATGAGCCGACTTCAGCACTGGATTACGACAACCAAATTAAAGTGCTTAATTTAGCAAAAAAAATCTCTGAACTTGGATACGCCGTACTCATGACCACACATAATCCCGAGCATTCATTATTGTTAAATAGCACTGTGTGGATATTGGGTCGGAATGGGCAAATGGTTGTTGGTTCAGCCAAAGAACTTATAACCGAAAAGACACTTCGTGGTTTGTATGCTTCTGAAATTTGCGTTTCTGAAGTTCCTTTCTGTAATCGTAAAGTATGTTTTGTTAATAAATTATGATCAATATGGAGAGTGTATGAAAAGATTTACCGGATGCATCAGTTTGTTAGTTACTTTATTCCTTACCACTTGTAATTTGGAATATAACCCAAGTAATTACAAGTCTTTTGACAACAAACTGCGTGGAACATGGGTCTCCAATGAAACAGGTTTGTATTCAGGATCGCTGAAAATTGATTCTGACACAATAACTATTGATGGTTATGGAGAAGATTGGGCATCGCTGGTGGGCGACGATAGTAAACGACCATTCAAAGATTTTCCTAAAAGAGTACCTCTAAAAGGCTACTCAGAAGAAGGAAAAATATTCATTGAATATGGTGAAACTGCGCTTGATGGTATTCCTTATGTTTATACTGAATTAGGGGCTTATCCACAGAAGTATAAATTATTGGAATTTTCTTTTGGCGACAGGAAAGAAATATTGCAGAATCAGTAATTTATGGTGGATTTAAGGAATTGCATATATGCCGTTAGTTCATGAAGTTGTATATGGAAAGCTTGTCGAAAACAATACCCCGCCTCCCGATGTTCCGCGAGCCCTTGTCCATATCTCCGGCGAATTTAACAGCGTAAAACGCCCCTTCGGAATTACTGAAGAGATGCTAAGTAAGCATATTTTGTTGGTTGGAGGTACAGGCAGCGGTAAAACAAACTTATTCTACCATATTGTTAAACAGCTAAAAGAAAAACTGACAAAAGACGATGTAATGCTCATTTTTGACAGCAAAGGCGATTTTCACAAAAAGTTCTTTGCTAGCGGCGACATCGTAATCGGCAATTCAATACAATATCGCAAGACTTCAGCCAAATGGAGCATATACGAGGAAATTATAGCTGATGGCAATGATAAAATATCTGTAGCCCAAAATACTCAGGAGATATGCAAATCGCTCTTTGCGGAGCGTATTGAAAAAAACAGCAACAATCCTTTCTTCCCCAATGCGGCCCGCGACTTGCTCGCCTCGATAATCTTATCCTTAGTCCGTAACGGCGTTAATTTCAATAACAAGGATTTAAAGGACTGCATAGACTCCGCTTCCGTTGAGGAATTACGAACCATGCTTGAGGGACACCGTGATCTTGCTTCTGTGTCTTCTTACATTGCTGGTAAATCAGGTTCGCAAGCCCAGGGCGTACTATCCGAGATGTATTCGGTTACAAGAGACGTTTTAACAGGTGTTTTTGCTGATGTCGGCGAATTTTCCATGCGAAATTTTATCCGGCAGAAGGGAGGGAAAACCGCCTTTCTTGAGTACGATTTAGCAATCGGCGATATGCTTTCGCCTATTTATACTCTCTTGTTTGACCTTGCGCTTAAAGAAGCCCTTGGGCGGACAGCGACGCAGGGCAACGTTTATCTTATTGCCGACGAATTAAAACTACTTCCCAATTTGCGCCATTTAGAAGATGGCATCAATTTCGGGCGCAGCCTTGGCGTTAAGATTTTAGCTGGCTTGCAAAGCATTGACCAGTTAAACGCCAATTATGAAAACGAAGCTAAAGCCCGGAATGCCGTTACAGGCTTTTCTTCAATTTTCGCTTTTCAATCGAACGATTTCAATACCCGCGAATATGTAAGCAAATTGTTTGGTCGTAATATGATATTGGAAGCGTTTACGGAGGCAAATGGTAACAGCCATTACGAAAAACGGGAGGGTTACATGGTTGAGGACTGGGACCTGGCGGCATTGAAAGTCGGGGAAGCAATAGTAGGTTTACCTGCGGTTTTGCCTTTCAAGTATAGATTCGATTTATTTACATAGGATAGAGGTGCTGAGATGGGGCTTTTGATGACTGCCAACGTAGTTTCAACATGGCTTACTAATGCTCGAACAAAAAAGGACATAAAAAGAATCTATAAAGAGGCAACTGAGGCTAATTATGTAAACCGCGGCGTTTTAGTTATGCCGCATTTGAATAAAAAACAGCTCTTGCTTACTTCCGGCGATTCTACTGATAACGATATATATGAGTACCAGACCAAAAGCCCGACCCCTGCCATAGATTATATATGGGGGCAGAGCGATAAGCCGGAAAGCATTATTATATCAGGCGGAAAGGCGGATATGCGCGTTCGCACAATGATGCCGTTTATAAATAAATCACAGCATGAAGGAATCCCCGTAATCGCAATACATTCCGGCAATCGCGATTTGGAAACGCTGATAAAGGGCAATAGCGTCGCCTGCGAGTTAATCTCAAGCGGAAACTTGTATTTCGATGCGTTTAGGGCGTTGCCTGTCGATGATATTGCGTTCTTGCTATATGAAACAATACCCGATGATGATGTCAAACCCTGTGCGGAAGCATTAATGCGTTCTATTCTCGAAGTGTTATTACGTACCGATGGAAAAATAACTTTTCAAAATATAGCGGCGTTTCTATCCGCTAGTTTAATGGATGAGCTAAATAAGCTAAAGGCTTCAGGTGAAATTACTTCTGATGAGTTTAACAGCATAAGCAGAGATTATATGGCGGGCTCTTCTGAAATTGACGCGGTCCGTTCATTCTTAAATAAGCTAAACCGGCAGGCGGAAAATGTTTTTGGAAAACCGACCCCAAATATATGTAATATTAAGAAAATTTTGAATGTTAAAGGAATAATATCTTTTGATACAGGAATTGGGAACAATGAATTAATTTTGACTTTATTAATAAATCAGTTAATACATCTTCAATCAGCCGGACGGTATTTTAATATTTTAATTGACGGCATCGCCATATCAAGGTATTCAATAATATGCGATTTCTTGCGTGGGAGAACCTATGCAATCAGCCATAATGATTTTGTGTCATCATTGCATGGTGGTGAAAGAACTGCCGATGACTTATTTGCGGAAATAACAGGCGATGTAAATACAGTAGTTCTGTTTACCCATAAATCAGGCACATCATGCCAAAAGTGGTCTGAGCATTTAGGCAAATACCACAAAATAAGGATAAAAATGAATATTTCCCAAACGAACTCCTTCATTGCGAGTGGAAACACAAGGGGAATATCGGTAGACGAAGCTGACGAGCCTCGCGTTCGGGCAGAAACAATATCAACGCTACCGGAATCGTTGGCATGTATTCATAATAATAGCGGAACGCTATTCGCCGAGATATAACATGGAATTTTTCTTTAGGAGGGCTATAGAGTGAGTGATTGTACAGAAGAAAAAGAGATGCCTCAGGATGAATCGCCTTCAGATGAAGTTAAGCCGGACTTAACAGCATTGGCCGCCGCAGTACAAAGCATAGCGGATTCAACAGCAAAGACATCAAAAGAGATATACGAGTTGCATAAGCTTTACCATAATGAATACGCAAAACGCCTAACGGCAATGCAAGAGGAATTGGAACGTTATCGGGAGATAGAAAAAGGACGGGCTTTTGACGGCATTCTAACTGAAATAGCAAGGATGTACAGCGATAATGTGTTTGCGGTTGATGATATCGCCGATGAGAAAACACAAAAACGGTTCCGCTATATGTTTCTTGATATGCTTCAATTATTGGAAAACAACGGCGTTTTCAAACAGGAAAGCAAGCAAGGCGATAAGCGGAATACAAGGTATTGCCAGGTTACGGAACGCATTCCAACCGACGATCCCAACCTGCATGACACAGTGGCAAAGAGCCTTAACATAGGGTTTTACATTGAGAATCGCACACTAATAAAAGAAATGGTGCGCGTATTTGTCTTTGAAACGAATAAGGAAGATAAGGAGAACTAAAGATGAGTGATAAATATGAAAACACTGACGAGAAACTTAAGAACCTTGACAGCTCTCGTTTTCAGAAAGGTTTTAAAGGGAGCAATGACCAGGATTCAGCTAATGAAAGCGGTCAAGGGCTTGAGAAACAGCAAGATGAAGAAATGGAACAGGGGATGTAAGACTACATCACACTAAAAGTATAAGGAGCAAACAAATGGCTAAGGTTTATGGTATTGACTTGGGTACAACTTACTCGGTAATCGCAACTTTGAATGAAAGTGGTATGCCGGAGGTGATTGAGAATTACAACGATTCCGGTCAACTACTTGCGTCCGCTGTTTATTTTCCAAGCAGCGGCGATCCGGTTGTCGGAGAGGCGGCTAAAAATCAAACTGAACTCGAACCTGACAGGGTTGTCCAGTTTGTTAAAAGGGAAATCGGAAAAGACGATGCGCAAATTCGCGAATTCAACGGGAAAAAGTATGATCCCATCGAAATTTCTTCTCTTATCTTAAAACGCATGAAGGAATACGCAGAGGCGCAGGGGCATGAGGTAAACGATGTCGTTATTACCTGCCCGGCGTATTTTGGCAACGAAGAGCGCGCTGCGACAAAACAGGCAGGTATTATTGCCGGATTAAATGTTTTGAATATCGTCAATGAGCCTACCGCTGCCGCCTTAAATTATTGCTGCCGTGAATTCCGTGAAAACCGTAAAATAATGGTTTATGACCTAGGCGGCGGCACGTTCGATATTACGCTATTTGATTTCAGTGTAGACGACAATGGTAAGGCGTCTATTGATGTTATTGAGACTGGTGGTAACGATCGTTTGGGTGGCATTGACTGGGATGCCCGCCTTTTTGACTATATCTGCAAACTCTATACGGACGAACACGGCATTAATCAGAATGAAATGGATGCAGAGCTTCGTCAGAAGATTCGCTCGCAAGTTGAGGGTATCAAGAGAGATATTTCCAATTTGCCGAGTAAGAGCTTTACCATTAGTTATGCCGGTGACAGTACACGTCTTGAAGTTACGCGGGAAAAATTTGAAGAGCAGACCCAGGACTTGGTGGCGCAGACAATGGACTTTGTGCATCAGCTTCTGGATCAGGTAAAATTATCTGCCGACAAAGTTGATGTTGTGTTGCTGGTCGGTGGCTCAACCATGATGCCAATGATAAAGAAAGCGGTTGAGGAATTGTTTCCTAAAAAAGTTCGTGTCGAACAGCCTAATTTGGCGGTTGCAAAGGGAGCTGCGCTTGCCGCAGCCATTGAATGGAATGAGCGCATCCTCAAGCGGCTGGATGGTTCAGATCCGAACTCCGGCGCAGCTCAAGGCGGAAACGAAGAGGCTTTGCCTAAAATCACCAAAAAAGAGGCGGCGGAACTCATGATCAATGTGCCCCAGCAAGTAAGCACGGTAAGCGACAAGCTTACGCGCTCTTTGGGGCCGGGTGTTTTTGTCGAAGACGGGAAGTACATGATCGACAATCTGCTCTTTATCGGCGATGAAATACCTGCGGAGGCATCCGCTACATACGGCACTCGTACAGCTAACCAGCAGGAAGTTAAAGTTGTAGTGTTTGAAAACGTTTCAAGGGACAGGGTGAACAAACACATCACCCCGTCAATAGACGAAAATGATAACAAACAGTATACCGACCCCGCGCTGAAGGTCAAAGATATTGGCAATGTTACTTTGGAATTGCCACCAAATACCGCACAAGGAGCGCCGATTGAAGTGGTTTTTCGCGCCAGCGCAATTGGCCTTGAAGTCAGGGCGACAAATCTTGAGACAGGCGAATCGGCGGAAGCCATTATTACTACCGAGAACACAAAGACTCAGGAAGAACTGGATGAAGCGAAAAAACGTTTTGCTTCAATAAAAACCAGCGGGCAGATCTAAGGAAATGTTTTAGTAAAAGGAAAAGTTGGCAATGGCAGTTTCAGTAGGCATTGATTTAGGAACAACCTTCTCGGCAGTAGCGTACATCGACCCCAAAACAAAACTGCCGAAAATCATCCCAAACCGCGAGGGAAAACAGATAACTCCATCAATTATTCAATTTGTAGATGGGAAGCCTATTTTTGGCGCTGAAGCTGAAAGCGCGTTTATTGCCGGAGAGTCAGGTTGTGTTGCGACCTTTAAGCGCAATATGGGAAAAACAGAAGCCTACTGCGTTATAGACGACAAGCCGTATACTGCCGAAGATTTGTCGGCGCTACTTCTGCGCCACTTGAAAGAAGATGCCGAGGCGGGTTTAGGCGACACTATAAAGGACGCTGTAATCACCGTTCCCGCTTACTTCTATTCGACTGAACGCGAAGCAACTTTACGCGCCGCTACGGCAGCCGGAATAAAGGTCAGGAAAATAATTGACGAGCCTAATGCCGCCGCGATGGCATACGGCCTGAACAACTGGCGCGAAAACGCGAACATTCTGGTCTATGACTTGGGCGGTGGTACATTTGACGTTACTTTGGTCCGGATGGGCCAAAACGGGGATTTATCGACTATTACTACTCGTGGTAATCATTTATTGGGCGGGCGCGATTGGGATGACCGTATAGAGCTTCTGCTTCTTGACAAGTTCGCCGAAGAGACAGATATCAGCACACATTCAAATGTTGCGATAAAGATCATGCTTCGTGGCATGACTGAAGGCATAAAAAAACAGCTGTCCGCAATGCAATCGGCAAAAGTCACTGCTTCTATTCCTGGCTTTGGCTCCGTGTCCGTCTCCATAACTCGAAGCGAATTTGAAGAAAGAACCGCTGACTTAATCGACAGGACAGGCTCTCTTTGCCAGGCAGTGCTTGCGGAAGCAGGACTAAGCGCAAAGGACATAACCGACATACTGCTGGTTGGCGGTTCGACGCGAATGCCGCAGGTTTCTCAGTATATACAGAACTTGTTTGGCAAAAAACCAATTACGCATGTGAACCCGGACGAAGCTGTCGCCCTGGGCGCGGCGATTCAGTCCGCTAAAGAAAACGAATCCTATGTAACGCTTGCTGTACAAGTTACAAAAGACGGCAAGAAAGTTACGGATCGCCGAAGCACAGGACTGAGTTCTCATGCAGCCGTTAAACCCTCTCAAAAACTTTCCGGTATCGGCTTGCTGACGTTAAGGGAGTCCACAGCCCATGCTATGGGCATAATCGCTATAAGCCCCGACAGCACGAAGTATATTAACGATATAATAATCCCGGCTAATCATCCCCGCCCTGTTCGTGTCGCTAAAGCGTTTGCGTTTTATACTACGGCTCGCGGTACAAACGAAATGGAAATTTACGTTCTTCAGGGAGACAATGAAAATCCGCTTGACAACCTTATACCATATAAATACGTTGTGTCCGGCATCCGGCATATTAAGGGGCAAAAGGGGAAGACCACAATTCGGGTTCAGTACAGCTATGATAACAACGGAATAATCCACGTTCAGGCACGGCAGGAAGATGACCGAGTTGATTTGCCAATCCGCAAAGAGCCGGTGCCTGATGATATGTCTAAGTACGCCTTGCCTATTGACCCTGACGATTATTTAAAGCCGGAACCGTTGAATGTTGTCATGGCTGTTGATGTCTCAGGCAGCATGTCAGGCGATCCGTTGAGTGATGCCCAAAACGCAATGTGCGATTTCGTTCGGCAAATGGATATGTCGTTTACCAGAGTTGGGGTAGTCGCCGTTTCGGATACTTCTGTCGTTGTAGAAAGGCTAACGAGCGACGATAACGCCTGTATTTGTTCAATTCGCTCTATTACAGTAGGGCAAACCGGCTACGGAAACGATGCCCATCCATTCAACATCATCATGGAAATGCTTTCTGGCGAATATGGGCGGCTGTTTGCGATTGTTCTCGCTGATGGCGTATGGAGCAATCAATCTGCTGCCGTTAAAGCCGCCCATCGCTGTAATGCCGCCGGAATAGAGACCGCTGCTATTGGTTTTGGCGGAGCTGACGAGAAATTTCTTAGAGAAATATCTTCAGAAGATGCAAATGCCTTGTTCGTTTCCCAGTCGCAGCTAACAAGTGCCTTTGGAGCAATTGCCCAGAGTTTAGGTGGCGCAACCAACAGAAGCGGCTACGATAACATTGCATCCGATGTCAAAACATGGGAAGACTAAGGGGAGGAAGGTAAGTTTTGGCCGACTATGATCTGTTTGATTTAATTAGCTTGCCTTTTGACCCCCCGGAAAAAGTAGCTAAGAAGGTCTCTGCCGCTATCGACAAAGTAAAGAAAGAACTCGGAACTGGTACTGTTACCCAACAATTAGAGCGTGACGAAATCAATAAAAAACTTGCTTTTCTGGAATCCATATCGTCATCTATTTTTCAGAAAGATGGCAAACTTAATCCTACTTATGAAAAACTTGCAGATGCGAAAACAAAACAAGAAATTGAAAATTTAACGGCAACCGTATCACTGCTCAAGCAATCCGGCTCTCGTGTGATTACAAACGGGACAATTCGTATTCATCGGCAAAAGACCAAGCTATCCGAAGAACATGTAAAGGAAGTTTTCCATACTGCCGGTTTTTCAATTTCTGAAATTGACCCGCTTAAAGAGCTACCAAAATTCCCTACTAATGCTGATATAATATACGCGGAACTTGAGGCTTTGAGGAAGTCAAAAGACCCAAACCCCAATGGAGCTGATTTAACGCTGGCAACAGACTTATACGCATTTGCCGCATACCTTGTTGGAGAGCCGGAGAACGCGGTGGAATACCGCGCAAAAGAAACGCCTGAACTGGCTACCCTGCTTGATGGTTTTGCTAAAAAGTTTGCACAAAGAACAGATAATTTAGGTCATTTATGCTTTTCTTTGGCGACAAAGGCTAAGTCATTTGTTTTTAACTCAGAGGACAACCGCCATGCCTATGAGGCATACTTAAAATATAAAACCCATGCCCTTACTCAATTATTTCTTTTATTAGGCAGGGTACCAAAATCAAATTTACTGGATCCCCAGTTCGCTGAGGGATGCATCAAAAAAATCTCCGCGGTCTTTGGCAGTTATGAGGTCGCCCTTGCTATCTATAATAAAGAAGCCGGATTAAAGGACGAACCGTATATTCCCGAGAAAGCTATTTTTCACGTTAAATGTAATCATTGTCAGAATTTAATTGAAAATTTTTCCGATGTAAAAGAAGCGCAAAAAGTAAACAAGTGTCCGCATTGCGGGCAGGCTTTGTATAAACAATGCAAGAAATGCCAAAAGAACGTGCTTGTCTCTTTGGACAAATGCCCTGAATGCGGGTTTGTGTTTGCCAGTGCTGCCATGTTTGCAAAATATTTCGCATCTGCAGAACAGGCACTTCGTAAGAGCGATTTTGAATCAGCTCGTAACTTTCTATTTCAAGCGCAATTGGCCGATCCCGGTGAAAAGCGCAGAACAGACGAGCTGGCGTCGCTAATCAACGCGGAAGAAAAGCGGTATGAAAAACCAATAAATGATTTACGCAAACTGGTTGCCGACAAGATGTTTCAAAAAGCGTCTGTGGAATTGCCAGCCATTATCGGCAAGTTTCCCACGCTAAATGTGTCTGAATTTAAAACGCAGATCAATACTGCGCTTTCACAAGCAAAGGCAGAATTTGAAAAGGCAAAGAAACTTTCCGCTTCCAAACAGGCGGATGCGTGCTTGGAAATTTTAGAGGAATGCGTTGATTTCAAGCCTGCGGTTGAATATTTGCATGATAACCCGCCAAAGAGCTGCACAGGATTTTCTGTTAGTATTGATAGCGATGCCGGTTACGCGAATATTAGTTGGTCGCGTTCCCATGAGCAGGGAATTACCTATCGGATTGTCCGCAAAAAAGGCAAGGAAGTCCCATCAACCGAGAAAGACGGCAATATTCTTGCAGATAATACAAAAGAAACCTCTTACCGCGATAACGGCATATCGCCAGGCCAATGGTATAGCTATGCTATTTTTGCGGTCAGGTATGGGGTCTTTTCTTCCCCTGTTGGGAAAACCGACATCCTGCTGGCAAATGTAACTGAAGCCCACGCAGAGCAGATAAACAAAACAATACGCCTTACTTGGAATACGCCAAAGAATTGCACAGGCGTCACCATCCAGCGAACCCAGAACAAAACAAAGGCCATGCTCACCGACAATGCACATGGCAGTTATGAGGATAAGGATATTCAATATGGTATTTCTTATTCATATAAAATAAGCGCGAATTATGACAATCTGCCCTCAAGCCAGGGGACTGATTTAGTTATCACGCCGATGCCCCAAATTAATTCTTTTACGATTGCCGCAAATCAGCTAAAAGAAAACACCTACAGGGTTTTGTGGAACATAAACCAGAACGGCATTGACTTGAAAGTTTTGGTAGATGAGAAAAAGGTACGCGAAGCAAAATCAGACGCTGGTGGGTGCGATATAAATTTACCTGCTGATGGTTTTTGCAATGTAACTGTTCTGGCCAATTCGGGCGGCAATTGGCTGAGAAGTGAAAACAGCCTTCAAATTAATACATACTCGCCGTGTACTATCGACAAGACGGCTTCTTATTTATATGAAAATGCCATAATTGGTTTACAGGAATCCGCATACAATATTGAATTGCACCTTAAAGTAGATGGCTTAATCCCGAAAAATGTTGTCGGGTTCTATTATACGGTGAGGACAGGAGGCGCTCAAAATCGATGGCCGGGCACGCAAGATATAGGCAAGGCCTCAGATATTCATAAAATTGGAATAGCGTCTTACCTTGATAAAGATGAGATACTATATACCGAAACAGCGCGGGAAGAAAACGCTTATTATGTGTCGCTTTTCACCATTTATAGTCTGGGCGGTAAAGAAATAATATCAAACCCCAAGCCCTGCCGTTTTGACCGTCCGTTAACAGCGGAAGTGTTTTGGAAGGTCAGTAAAATTTTTCTCGGCGATTTGAATTTATCGCTTGAATTTTCCGGCAACAGACCGCTTGCACGAACGCCTGAGTTGCTTTTATGTGCTTGCGCGAATAACCAGCATTTGCATTCCGCTAATGACGCGGCGGCAAGGCATTTGTTAACGATACCGGCAACTGACTTGGAGCCAGCGCAAAAGACATACAAGCACATTTATGATTTGAAAAAAGAAATTACTGCTGAACAGCTAAAAGATAAAAAATTATTTCTTTTTGAAATTGCCCCTGTTCAGGGCGAAAAATATACGCTGCACTGGGCAACGGGATTTAAAGGAAAGGTATAGGAGGTAAACATGGCTAAGTTCATATGTCCGTTTTGCATTCGTGAGTATAACAAGAGCGAGGTATTATACGTTTGTCCTGATTGCGGAAAAGCGACTACTCCGAATAGATTCGAAAGAGAGCCGATTAAATGTAAAACCGCAAAGTGTGGTGGCTTGGCTTCATTGCCTAAATGTCCAAAATGCTCTGAGCTTATTCCTAAAATGGTACTCGAAACACCTTATTTACCTATCAGCATTATTGGTACAAAAAACTCTGGAAAGACAAGTTATATAACTACTATGCTCCATGAATTAGGCACATTTTCCGGTTTGCGGCTGGCACTAGGGTATCTGACCAAGGATGCCTTTGATCATCAGAACGAGAATTATAGCCGTATATATGAAAAACATACCCGCCCTGATTCAACACAAGGCGGTGCAAATAGGCCGCAAATATGGTGCATCAAAAACCTCCAAAAGAAGCATGGGATGGGTGTGCCTGCTTACACATTTACCATATACGACGGTGCTGGTGAAGATAATGAGAACAATCTTGATCCTTCATCTGATGTTTGTAGATACATCAACGCATCGAAAGCAATTATCCTTGCGATTGACCCACTTTTATTACTAAAAATAAGGGAACACAGAATCGTTGACCTTAATCTTATGGGGAATTCGCTTGCAGAAAATGAGGATACAACAAAAAACATTGAAGATTTTATAAACTCTGTCGCTGTGTATATTAAACAGATAAGAGGGATGAGAAACACTCAACAATTAAAGATTCCAGTCGCTGTTGTTCTTACGAAATTAGATACTTTAATCAACCACAAGTTGTTTGTACCAAAGACTATTATCCGTAACAGATGTTCAAATATACGTAACGGAAGTGTTGATATTTCCGAGATGGTAATTGTAGATCAGGAAATCAGAAGCTGGCTTAAAGAGATTGGTGAAGGTACCATAATTAATTTATTGAAGTTTCATTTTAAGGAGTTTTTCTTCTTTGGGGTTTCTAGCTACGGCAGCCCGCCAAAAGATGCGTATACTCTGGCAGAGGACATTCAACCGCATAGGGTGTTGGATCCTATATTGTGGCTTTTTAATAAAGCTAAGTTCATTGATTGAGAGGTGATAAACATGGCGAAGTTCACATGTCCGTTTTGTATTCGTGAGTATAACAAAAGCGAGGTATTATACGTTTGTCCTGATTGCGGACAAGCAACTGCTCCCAATACATTGGAAAGGGAGCCGATTAAATGTAAAACCACAAATTGCGGCGGCTTGGCTACATTGCGCAAATGCCCAAAGTGTTCCGAAGTTATTCCTAAAGTGGCACTCGAAACACCTAATTTGCCTTTTAGTATTATCGGAGTGTCCAACTCAGGCAAGACAAACTATATAACAGTCATGCTCCATGAGCTGGGCAGATCGCCCGGTTTGAAGCTGGCTCTGGCATTTCAAACAAAGGAAACTCTGGATCACCAGAACGAGAATTACAGTCGTATATATGAAAAGCATACTCGCCCTGATTCAACACAAGGCGGTGCAAATAGGCCGCAGATATGGTACATCAAAAACCTCCAAAAAAAGCGCTGGGACAATGTGCCAACCTATACCTTTACTATCTTTGACGGTGCAGGTGAAGATTACGAGAACAATCTCGATCCTTCGTCAACTGTTTGTCGGTATATTAACGCATCCTCGGCAATCATCCTTGCCATCGACCCACTTGTTTTATCAGGGGTAAGAAAGGGCGGCGTTGTTGATCCAAATGTTATGAAGAATTCACTTGGAGGGTATACAGGTACGGAGAAAAATGCCCAGGACATTATCAATGGCGTGGCTGCGTATATTAAGGCGGCGCGGGGGATACCTGCGGGAAAAATGCTTAAAATTCCTGTTGCTGTTGTTTTAACGAAATTCGACACCTTAATTAATCACAAATCGTTCAGTCCACAAGCCCTAATCAGAGGCAGGAGTATGAATATTCGCGATGGAAAAGTAGATACGACCGAGATTGAACAGATTGACGCCGAGATTCGCAATTGGCTCTTTGAAATTGGCGAGGGTGCTTTCATTAACGTTTTAGAGTCCCACTTCAAGGAATTTTACTTTTTTGGCGTGTCCAGTTATGGCAGCCCTCCAAAGGATGCAAATACCTTGCCTGATGACATTCGTCCGCATAGAGTGTTGGATCCCTTATTGTGGCTATTTAAAAAAGCACAATTTATCGATTGAAAGGAGAAACAAATATGTTTTCCGAATTGATTTATACCCGCTGCCGGCAAGGCATTGACATATTGAAAGCCGGAAGGCCAATAACCAGCGATGGATTTAAAGTTTATTCCTGTACGCCATCTTTGCTGGATGACGGCAATACCGATTTGCAGTTTCTATTCAATGTTGCGCAAAGCAAACAACCTTACAGCGAACCGAGCTTTATGGACGATGCTTTCCTCTACTTTGTCCCCGATAAAGGCGACAGCTTTATGCTGGATTTCCATCCGGTTCCGTATGATCCAAACGCTAAGGGAGATTATTCTCACCGCGCCGGGAACTTCGTGAATCACATTCTTACAGGTGACTTTTCGAGCTTTTATCCTTTTGAATTGTTCAGAGATGATGCCGTTTGGAACGCCAAGTCTCGGGGGGAGGCATATTACTATGAAAACAATCCAACCGCCTTGCCCACTCGCGGCGATGTAAATGACCCTTCGGGGCAGATTGCTATCGACGAGCTTGCCTCTTTTATTTCTGACGGGCGCAAAGAAGCGCTAATAGCGGCGGTTTCCTTTTTATTTACCCAATATGAATTGCCGCCTGAGAACAGGAAATTCCTAGTAATACGTGATGAGTCATCTAAAATGATTGAGCTATGGATTGCAGCAATTGAATACGCATTTTCCCCTCGCATAGCCGCCTCAATTTCATTTGCGACCAGGATGGATAAATTCACCACTGCAAATCGGTATACGGTAAACCAGTTAGGCGTGTATCAAACACAAATAAATCTTCAAGACCCTAATCAAAAACAGCGTCATCGGGCAATGATTGTTGGCGTTGATGAGCGCGATAAAGCGAACATAGCGGCGGCGCGTCCTCTTGCTAATTCTCACTTTGTGCTACTTGACGGTAAGGAAAAACGCGCAATGTTTGAGACAGATACCTCTAATCGCTATTATCGCTTTATAACTAATTTTGATGATTCTCACTTATCTTTCTGTCGCGGGTTTTTGCAAATGTTTGATGTCAAGGAACCATGTAGAGATGTTTTCAGTTTATTTGACGTATATGCGTGGTTACAAAACGCTACTTCGTTTCCGGACGCCGAAACAGTCGTAAAATATCTCCCCATCATGGGAAAATACAAGATATATGCTTCAACGGCCATTAAAAATCTCTACAATCGTATCACTGCCGAATTGCCGCGTTTTTTGAACGAACACTTACACAGTGCATTGAAGATAATTAAGTGGCTTCAGACTGTTTCTCAAGTTATTGGAGATCAAAATGCCACGCAAAGCCTGACTAAAATCGTATGCGGAGTTTTTTCGGAACAGGTCTATAAAAAGCCCAATACCGATAGTATTTTTGGCTTTTGGGAGATTATTAAGAATAGCGAATTCGCTTCTGCTGTCGCTGGTTATATTGTAGCGCCATCCAATTTTAAAAATAATGTTTCTTATTTACAGCAATACAAAAACACCGACAAGATTAACTTTGTGCTTATCTATCTTGAATGTGCCGAGCTCGTTACTACTGCAAGCGTACAAAGTTTGAAGAATATCGTTAATTTTGGACTTAAAACTTGCGCCCGTGAGAACGCCATTAACTCTGCCCAAAAGATACTGAAAGCGCTGTCGCAGAATAAATCGACTACAATACAAGAAATGCTACTTTCTATTGCCAGTGGAGCCGACAATGAATATAAAGAGTTTATTGTTAAGCTTCTTATTGAATCCGACAAATCAATTATCGCAACGGATTCATCAATGCTTGTTTTCTTCAAAAAACTCAGTACAGAAAAAATTGAGCGCTTGATTGTTCCTATTTTGAAATACCGTATACGTACTTTGTCGAAAGCCGCTGACATTGAGCAATTCATAAAACTTGTCAAAAAAATTCAACCAATGGACACCCATGATTTAGCCGAAGTGTTTGAGTCGCTTGACAGCAAGTTCGTCATTACTGAAAAGGGCAGTGCAAGCACGGCAGTATCTATTCAGCAGGAAAAACCGCAAGAAGCAAAATGTATAAATTCCGCTCACCTCTACGCAATAGAGGTACTGAATGACAAGCAAAAAAGAGCGAAATTCATAGGCATATATGACGAACTTGCTAAACAGGGATTTCCGTCTGCAAAGAGCAAAGACTATATTCAGGCATTAACAGACAAGCTTTTCAAGGCGCATTTAGAGCAGAACGAGCTGGAATATATCATCAAGTTGTTTGCCCATGTTCCCGAATATATATCTGAACTTGTCAACGCCATTCTTGCCGTTACTACACCCAAACGAAACGACGAATGGAATACCCTAATAGCTGTCGTAGTAAAAGCAAACAATCAGGCTATATACGATGCTATTGTTTCAGAATGTGCAAAACTCAAACAAGGCGAAAAGGCATTGGTTCAACTTGGCGATATGCTGGAATCTGAAGAATCGCGTGATTATTTTAAAAAGGTTGCTGAAAAAACAAAGGAAATAATACATTCGCAGAAATCCCAATCCGGTCTCGGAAAAGTTTTAGGTATGTTTAAAGGTGACAAGTAGATGGAAATAGTTCTTGTTATTGTCGCGATCTACCTTATATACTTATTAGTCAGGTATATAATCATACCAATTTCAGGGGTTCTGCTTGTCGCAGCTGTTTGTATAGGTGGAGTATATGCATTCATAATCTCAATAAAGTGTTTCATAGTTTCTCTCTCCGGGCATATAAATCCTTATACAACTTATAAGGATAGTAATCCCAATATTTCTCCAGGCTCAAAACGTAGTTATTTTTTTGGCCCCGGATACCATCAAATTGCTGTTACGGTTACGGATACATTTTCAAAAGAGAAAGAACATCTGGAAGAGCTAACAAATTTTAGGGATAGGCATAAAACTTATAAATGGTATCTTGATATGTGGATATGGATATTTTATTTCATGGCATATATCTGTACCTTTGTGCTTGGTTTCTCATGGGCAGCGGTTTTTTCTATTATTCTGGCTAGTGTAATATTTATTGGTATGTGCGGATTTTATATTTTTTTCACACTATTGTGGATTATCGATCGCCTTATATTAGCCCTAAAATCAATACAAAGTCGATGCGCTAATTGTAAAAGGATTTCTATAGTTCCGGTTTTTCTCTGCCCGAGCTGTGGAATGGAGCATAGAAAACTAACGCCTGGCCCGTATGGTATACTCAATAGAAAATGTGTATGCGGTAAAAAATTACCGACTACATTTATTAATGGACGATCAACGTTAAAGGCATTGTGCCCTTACTGCGCTACAGACCTTGCTGCCAGTAATGCTCGCCAATTCGGTATACAACTTGTTGGCGGAGTTAGCACAGGAAAAACCACATTCCTTGCCGCATTTTGGCATGAATATTTGGAGCGCTTGAAAACAGTAAAAGGGGTTACGGTTTCAACCATTCCTGAAACTGCATTTGCTGAATTAGAATATTGGTTTCAAAAAGGCGATAGTTCGGCTACAACGGAAACCAATGCAAATATGTACAGCATAATCCACAAGTGTAGCGATAAAACACCTGTTCAGATGACTATTTATGACATTGCGGGAGAGGCGTTTACCTCATTGGCGAACAATATGCAACAACAGCAGTTCCAATACTGTGAAGGCATTGTTTTTGTTATCGACCCTACAATCACTCCTATGGAGGTCTCAGAGACCATTTCCGGCTTTATTAATGAATTTAAAGGGCTTAAAGGCAGTCATTCTGTTAAAACATCAGATGTTCCGGCTTCTGTTATAATTTCAAAGGCCGATCTTCACAAACGAGATATTGGACTGCCGAAAATAAGGGCAACATTTAATACCAATGCAGTGAAATATGCTGATAATAATGGCAATTCAAGCCTGGAACTGGTTAGAAACGGTGTATGCCGTGACTTTTTGAAAACCCACGGATTTGAAAACGCTTTGAATCTTATAGATGCCGCGTTTAAAAGAGTTCAATATTATGCCGTCAGCGCAATGGGGCATCCGGCGGCTTCAGGTAAGAACTATGAACCATGGGGCGTTTTAGATCCAATTATATGGCTCATGAAACAGCAAAGTTCTGTATTTCAGGATATTTTATTTTCATTTTAAGAGGAGATTTGGATGGAAAACTTTGGTTATGTAATGGCGACAAAAATGCTGGTAAACAACAAGCGCAAAGTGCGTTTTATGTACCGCGATGAACCGTCAAATGATCAGGACAGCGGCTGGCGCTTTTTTTGCGGCGATGAGGATCAGGATTATACCAATAACCCCGATAATATCGCCATTTATGATGTTGACACCATTATCGCCATTGATAAGAGCATAATCCCGTATTTGAAGTCCGTAAAAGGTACGGCCTTAGAATGCGAAGACGAAAACGGGGTGTTTGTAATATCAAAGGATTTTACTTTCGGCGGGGAAGGTAAGTAGACATGGCATTGAATAGACCATATATCCGTGCTGATGTCCGCGCCGAAGTTGAACGCCGCGCCGAAAAGAACGAAGAAGGGCAGTTTTTGGATGCAAACACAGGGAAGCCAATTCAAGGGCAATACGATTTAGGGCATGTTCCTGGGCACGAACACCGAAGGGAAGTACAAAAAGCAGAAGAAGAAGGCTTGACCCAAGAGGAGTTTAACGACCGTATGAATAACCCTGACTTGTACCAAATCGAAGATCCCAGCGAGAACCGCTCTCATGCTCATGAAATGCAGGATTCCGAACCGGGTGAAACAGAAGAAAATGGGCAAGAGATGTAACTTTTATGAGAGAAAAGTGAACAGATATATTTTGTTATTTTTCTTTTTGCTTTTTTCAATATTAGTCTATGCTGATAGTGAAGTATCTAACACCAATCAAGGCATATCTAATGCTTCGCCAGGCGATTATATAATAAGGTCAGACGGACAAAAAGTAGTTTTAACCCAGGCCGACATTGATTATGCCCGAAGACAATTAGGCATAACAACGATTGAGCAAGATAATCAGGATGTACTGCCATCGCCAAATGATTCGTCATCGAATCATTTTTTTTCTATTTGGTTTGAAGAGATCAGAAATGTCTTTAAGGATCCTGGCAGTTTATTTAGGGGTATACTTAAGCAAATTAACGGTTTCATTAACATACTGCCTTTTTTTGTGTGGGCTATATTCTACATCTTATTGTTCCTTGCCGCCATTGGAATATTATTGAGTCATCTTCTTGGCATTTATAAGTACAGACTAGAGTGGGAGCCGAATCCCAATAGTAACCTCATGCTTAGTTATTTCTGTGGTTCGGGGCAATCTCAGCTAAAGAAAACATATCGTGAAGCCCATAGCTTGCTCCGTGATAAAACGTGGTTACGGTTCAGCGTTGCAAGGTTAGCTTTTATCCTCGGTAATATTACACATGCTTCTAAATTATTGATGTTTGCTTATTCCCTTCTTTATCTCCCAATGGCTATTTTAGGCGGCGTTGAAATGACGGTGCGAATCATCATAGGCACAGTATGGTTGCTTTTCACCGCCTTTATACACTGGATAATTTTGTTGGTTTTGAAGCTGATTTCCTTCATCATGATTCCGTTATGGCAAATCATCGACAAAACTTTGAGAGTTGAACAGCATTGCCCCTACTGTTATAACCAGTTTGACCTTCCAAAATTCAAATGTCCATATTGCGGGATTATCCACGAACAGTTAATTCCGAGCCGTTGTGGCATTCTTGTCGCAAAATGCAAATGCGGGCATTTCTTGTCAAGCTCTGCGTTTACCGGCCGTTCGTATCTGGACGCTGTTTGCCCAAAGTGCGATGTCACCCTTGTAGCGGCAAACGCGAAACAGTTTTCGGTTTTATTATTCGGAGGTAACACTTCAGGGAAAACTGCTTTTTTAGCTGCGTTTCAGCATTTGTATTTGGATAAAAAATTCAGGCCAAAAAAACTTTCTATCTATGGTGAACCACATAACAACTTTGATAAACTTGACGAAATGTATAAAAATGGAATAACAGAGCCTTCATCTGCCAGTAAGATTTTGGCCTATAACTTTATTCATAAGATTGGACGTAACGCAAAACATAATTTAATCGTCTACGATATTCCTGACGAAGTTATCTTAAATGGCGCTTTTGAAAGGAATCCTGTCCATTTTGGATACTCTGGCGGTATCATTGTTATAGTAGACCCGCTAAGTATTTCATCTGTACGCAACGAATGCTTAAAAGGCGGCGATGCCAAAGCGGTTGAAAACTACTCTCAAGATGATGTTGATACAATAATAGTCCAGTTTATACAACAATTCTCCGGAATTGTAGGGCGTTCGGCTGGAAAAATAAATGCTATCCCTGTAGCGGTCTTGATAACTAAGGCTGATATAAAGGTTGTAATACAAGAAATAGGGCTACCAGTAATTAAATCCAAATTTAATGCAAACCCTGACTCTTATGGAAAAAACATAGTTACAGCTCGAAATAAAATTTGCAGAGAGTATTTGCTTAATTTGGGCTTAACTAATGCCATAAATAATCTGGAAAGCGTATTCTCGAATGTGAACTATTTTCCGGTAAGCGCAATAGGACACTTAAGCAAAGCAGGTAAAGCATATGAGCCTTTTGGGGTACTGGAACCGATAGCTTGGATAGTAAAGGGAAGAAACGCTGGTATAAATCAAATGTTAAGAGCGAAACTGTAAGGAGTGACAGACAATGAATGTACGTAGAATGTCAGCAACAACCTTCTCGCTTGCCGTATTGATAATCGGCCTCTATTTTTTGGTACCGGAAATGCGGCACATTTTACCTAACAATGTATTGTATTCATTTTATGGACGGCTTCCCTCGCAATATTATATTGGAAAATACCATTCGTTTATTCTGTCTGCCTCCGCTTGGCTTATGGTTGTTGTTGGTATCATTGACGCAATTCTAAACAGTCGCGTTGTGTTTTATTTGCTCTCCTCACTCAAAGTCCCAATTGTATTGGGCATAGCTGTAATTATTTTTTTGTTTATTCCAGTAAATAACTACATATTTTGGGGGCTGGTTTACATCGCTTCGATTTTAGGCATTCTTTGGACATTCAGAATAATCATTTTGAACAATCATCCTGGCAGCAAAAAACTCATACCGTTCATCAAAGAAATTAAAGAAGGTGTTGGGTATGGAGGCAATCATATTTCAGATCGCTATACTGTCTTTGGTATTTCTATTATCTTGTCAGGGGTCTATGTAATATTGCTTGTATCATTTGCTTTTTATGTAATAGCTTACAGGAACAGGTTTGTGTGATTGATTAACCGAGGTCGTTTCCATCTCCGGCACAGTGGACTATCTCAATTTCCCGGTGGGTCAAGCAAGGCTTTTTATCAAAGAAGTGACCGTACTTATGTTAGCAAGGTTTTTTTGCCTTGTTCAGCAACGAGTTTTATAAAAATAGCGATAAATTCATTATTCATGGTTAATTTCCTCTAACTCTTCTTTTACCCATTCGATATCTGAATCTAAACCAAGCGCTTTCTCCAAATCTTGAATCGCCAGATTTTTTTGACCAAGCTCGCTGTATACCTTTCCACGGATACCATAAAAAACAGCATTGTTCGGATCAAGCCTGATAGCTTCGCTAAATTCTTTAATTACAGCTTCATATTTGTCCTCAGCCAGATAGACTTGCCCACGCTCGGCATAGGCCAGGGCATTATTCGGATCAAGCCTTATAGCCTCGTTAAGGTCATTAATCGCCGCATCATATTGTTTCATCCATAGGTATACTTCCCCACGTTTTTTGTAAGCCCAAGCATAATTCGGGTCAAGCCTGACAGCCTCGTTAAAATCTCTAATTGCGGCATCAGATTGGCCTTTTTTGCAGAGGACATTTCCGCGTGCGGCAAAGTAAAAAGCATCGTCCGGATCAAGCCTTATAGCCTCACTAAAATCTTCAAATGCGGCATCGTATTGACCTTTTTTATCATATGCTTCTCCGCGCCATCCGTAGAGCAGAGCTTCATTCGAGTCAATTCCGATTGCTTCGCTATAAAATTTTATTGCGGCATCATATTCGCCTTTTTCAAAATGATGCTGCCCGCTAATTATGTAGTATCCTAAATTATCGCTATTTATTTCATTCAAAGGCGTGTCTTCTTCCTTAGACGGGACATCTTCAGGTTCCATGAATTATCTCCTTTTTTATTAAATTTCAGCATATCTTAAAAGGCTAAGTAAATAAATCCATGAATTCGATGAAATTTTATTTACTTCCTATGCCGTGAAATTATTCTAATGGCTTTTCAAGGTAATCTTGCGCCGCCAAACGACGGCGCATAGAATTTTCCCTGTGAGCCTATCCTAAACTTTGTGCGTAAAACCCATAATATCCTCCACCGGCAATATCCCCTTAGACACCGCCAGCTTAAGAACCCCCACCATGTTGCGAATCCCGAATTTCTGGTAAATATTGGAAATATGGTTCCGCACGGTCCTCCGGCTCAGCATCAAAACTGAAGCTATTTCCCTCCCCGTTTTTCCCTCTCCGGCGCAACGGACTATCTCAATTTCCCGGTGGGTCAAACGCGGTTCTTTATCCGAAAGGCGGCCATATTCATCAAGACAGCCTTTTAGGTAAGAAGGAACGGCCAACCTTTTCCAAAAAATCGCTTCCACGGATTCCCTGATTTCCTTCTCGCTGTCCCGCAGCGAAAGGTAGCTGCCCATGCTCCAGTACAAATATCGGGCTGCCATGCCCAACGGCAAAACGGAAGCCGAAAACAATGCTAGCTTCAATTTCGGGTATTGCTTGCGGATATTGTCCAGCATACCAATAGTCTTTTCGCCAAAGAAAATATCCTCAACAAATGCCATTACTGTGTCAATCTTCCCCACATATTCGGAAAATACATCTTCTCTTTCCACAAGGTAAAAAGCATAGCCCTTTAGCCCGTAAGGCTCCAAATAGCGGTAGATCCAATCCTGCACGTCCCTGCTATCTGAAGCCACTATGACCATCTTCGCTCCCATGCCCCTCCGGCCCCTGCAAATGCAAGCCGGGACAAGGTTGCCCGTTGTCGTCCTGGTATTGCTTTCTGTTATCATTCTACACCTTCTTTATGCTCTTCTTGTTTCTCCGGTTGCGCCTTGCCTTTGCTTTTGCCCTCTGCCCAGCCCTGTATTTCCGAAGCCGAAAAGCGGACCGCCCTCCCGATCTTTTTGCAGGGAATGAACCCCGTCAAAACCCACTTCCTGATTGTCGCGCTTGAAAGCCCCAGCATTTGTGCCACTTGGCCCACGTCAAGAAATGTTTCCACCATATCCGAACTAAGCTCCTCATAATAGTTTTCCGTATGCACCGCACACGGTAGCTCGTAAGGTAGCAAAGAATATTTTTTTAATAATAGGACAGTTAAAAACACGGTGATATATTATGAGTGCTTGTGCATACTCCTGATATTTCCTGACTTCTATTTTGCATTTATCTGTCCACAATTTTTATTAATAATTGCAAAAATTTTTTCATAAATTTTGTGAATTGTTTCCGGTTCCTCATCTTTTACCTCGAAAAGGATAATTTGTTTTATTTGTTTATATACCTGCCGTTCATATTGCCTATTCTGCTCTTGCGTATGGAGCTGTTGCAGCAGCGGCTTAATTTTCAAAAAATCCCTGGATTCGTCAGGCTTACACTCATTGCCGTTGCGCCCGGCAAGCTTTCTCAGGCTATGCCTCTTCATACCGAAAGCATTTTCAACCGAAGCCCAAAACCCTCTTGGAACCGGCTTAGCTTTGTCACAGGCCCACTTAAAATATTCTGCCAAACTTGTTTTGCTTTTAAGCCATTCGCAAATCTCAGGACTGGTAATTATTACGAACCTTTCCCTGACGAGTGCTCCCAAGTCATTATAGAAATTGGGACAGCTCTTTATACACTTAAGTAATGCGCCTCTAGGCTTAAAGCCTTCCGGAATATCGCTTGTTTTAATTCGTGGTAGGTATATTGGTTCCGTCATTTCAATCCCGCCCGGCACGCTAATAAAATATAGCCGAAACCATAAACATTTTCGGAAAAATATTTCATTTTGCAAGCTCGCTAATATAAAATATATAAAAAAAGGTACTCCATTCAAAAATATTGAAATCTTCATTCCGCACGCCCTTTGTCATGGTTTTTGCAATGCGGCGGTCAGCGCCGCGCAAAAACCACGCCAACCCCTTACGGGGGCGGGCATGGTGTCCCACTGAAATAAAAGTTTCCTCCCTCTAGTACTGCCTGGCAGTTATGCTCCTTCCAGCGGCACAGCCAGCCGCAAGGCGGTTTTTCCCCGGTCGGGGCGGCCCGGCGGGGAAGGAGGGGCAAGCCCCAGCCGGCCCGCCCCTAATCCGGGGAAAAACAAGGGGGCAGGTCTGGGATCGAGGGACAGCATAGCCCTGTCCCTATTCAGCCCGGTTACATATCGGGTTTTCCGGAGGCTTGAAAATGCAAGCGCCAAACCAGAAGCGGTATTATTCGCCGCAGTTTTCCCAGTTAGCGGCGGTCTCTGTCCGCCGCCTCGCCTGGGCTTTGGAGATGCCTATGCCCAAAGCCGTAGATCACATGGTCCGGCTGCTGCCGTCCATCATTGACCCTTCAAAAGTCTGCCTGTCATGCAAGGACCCTTCCCGGTGCGCCTCTTGCGCCTTTAGCGCACACTCCGCTAATCCAGCTACACTCGCGATGCTTGCCCCGGAGAAGCAAAATCCAGCCAAAGCATAGCAGCAAGCAACCTTGCCCTTGGCAAGCCACAGGCCCCGCTTTATGCGGAGCCTGTGGAAATTCCTTAAGCCATCTTCCGTTCCGGTTCCGGCTTCACTATCCGCAGCCCGGCAGGGCGCTGTGATTCCCCGCCGCCTTCAGGCCCGCCGCCCGGTTCGCCCGACAGCCACCCTTCCTGTATCTTCGGCACTTCGGCAAAATCCATCGGGTCAAAATGGCTGTACCATTCCGACATCCGGTCGGTCTTGTGCCCCGTCACCGCCTGCACTTTTTGGATAGTCAGCCCGGCCTTTTGCAGCTCCGTGTTGCAGAAATGCCGCCACGCATGGAAGCACAGGCCCCTCTCCTTTATCTCTTGCTTGCCCATCCCGATTTTTTCCAGCGCCTCAAGGAAAGCGTCGTAAAAATACCGGGTCGGCACAGGCTTGGAGCCGCCGTCATGGGAGAACAAATACCCGTTCCCGTTTGCAGCCATCAGCTCCCGCAGCTCGCCCATCACTTGCGGCGGTATCGGGATGTTGCGCCTGTCCTTTGTTTTAGTGTCGCGGTAGCCGAATTTATCGTACTGCTTGTAAACCTGGATGTGGGATTCCTGCACGTTTTCCCCGCGCAGGCCCAGCACCTCCCCGGCCCTCATGCCCGTAAGCGCTGCCAGCTTGTTCCCCAGACAGGCGATCAAATCGCTATCCCATACCTTTTGCCAATCCTTCACAAACAAAGCCTTGAATTCGTCCTGGGTAATAATCTTAAGCGGCTTCCGATCATTCTTAAGCAAAACTACGTCTCCTGTCGGGTCGGCTGGAATGACTTTCTTCTTTGCGGCCCAATTCATCATTACCCTGAAAATCGCGAAGATGCCGTTGGTGTAGGTGTTCTTGTAGCCCTTAGTGACCATATAGTCAAACCACTTCTCGATCTCTTCCTGGGTTACGGCGTCCATTTTCATTTTCCCGAAATACGGCAGAAGCTGATTTTCCACCACCATTTTGCCCCTTTTGGCATAAGCTTGCGTCAGGTTAAACCGCTTGCCCCGTTCCTTTAGGTATGGGCAGCTGTCCCACTCCCACCAGCCTTTGGCGAACTCTGCGAAAGTCGGCATAGCGCCCAGGCCCGGAAGGAGCTTCCCCTTCCTGTTCAGCGCGTTGCAGTAATTCTTTGCCGCCGTCTTGCTCGCCTGCCCCGTAGACCACGGCCCCCGCCTCTTCCCGCTTTCGTCATAGGCGTAGTAGTAAACCACCTTCTTCCCCGAAGGGACGACCCTTGAAAACACCGTAAAATCGTTGTGCATTGCAATACCCCGCATTTTTGGGAAAATTGATGTCACCATAGATGACACCGGTTTTCCCTTGTTTCAGGCATACCGAACCAGCGACGCTAATTCTTTGTATTGCAAGAAATTACGCGAAGGGCTATTGGAAGGGAATAGGCAAAGTGTGCAACCCGCAAAACATGTGGAATTCCCCGGCGGAGAAGACGTGTGAGGAAAAGCTTGCCTTAAAGTGGAATAAATATCCGACCACTTGGTTTTGTTTCAGTAGTATATTCACTGCCCAAAATACCAATTGGTCGGACGGCTTCGTAGCCGGGCTCAACACGGTTTTGACCAACGCGCTCACCCATACCTTCGCTTTCCTCGTACCCTTACCTGGGTGGTATAATACCGTTTGTAGCAACTTGACTTAATTATTAGTGCGTTAGATTATTAACAAAGGCAAGGTATTTACTTGTTTAAACTGGCAAAATATTTAAAACCATTTATTCCCCTCATTATTTTTGCAATTGGGGTTCTTTTCTTACAGGCCTTTTGCGACCTTAGCCTGCCCAACCTTATGTCCCAGCTTGTGAACATGGTTATTGGCCAAGCCAACCCAGAAAACCAGAGCCTTCCCGACAGGAATGTTTTCTCGCTGGGCTTCCAAATGCTGGCAATAGCCCTGACCGGAGGTGCCGCGGCGGTGGGGGTAAGTTTTCTTTCAACAAGGATTGCCGCGGGCATTGCCAGGGATCTTCGGTTTGAGGTTTTTAGAAAAGTCGAGAATTTTTCAACCGCTGAATTCGATAAATTTTCCACGGCGTCTCTCATAACCCGCTGTACAAATGACATAACACAGGTACAGCAACTTTTTGTAATGGGAATCCGCATGACCTGCTATGCTCCAATCATGGGAATTGGCGGAATAATAATGGCGGTAAGCAAGGCCCCCAGCATGAGCTGGATTATTGTTCTGGCGGTTTTCATCCTAATCTGCCTTGTAACTATGCTTATTTCCATTGTCATGCCCAAGTTCAGAATTATTCAGAATCTTGTTGATGGCCTTAACAGAATAGCCAGGGAAACTTTGAACGGTCTCATGGTGATACGGGCTTTCAGCGCCCAGGAACACGAAAAGAAAAGGTTTGACGGCGTGAACAGGGATCTTGCAAATACCACGCTCTTTGTAAACCGGGTCATGATCTTCCAAATGCCCGGTATGCAGTTTATTATGAATACAGCGATACTCCTGATAATCTGGACAGGAAGCCACAGGATTGCATCATCCCTTATGGGTGTTGGGGACATGATGGCCTTTATCCAGTACACCATGCAGATTATTTTTTCCTTTCTTTTCTTTTCAATGATGTTCGTGATAATTCCCAGGACTGCGGTTTCTGCGGACAGAATTGTCCAGGTACTCGAAACAAAAATTTCCGTTATGGATTCGGCACAGCCTCTGGCTATCGTTGAAAACGAAACGGCTTCCGGTACGGATCGCGGCTGTAGTGTGGAATTTAAAGACGTGTTTTTCAGTTACACGAACACGGCGGAAAATGCCCTGGAACACATTAGCTTTACCGCCGAGAAAGGAAAAACCACCGCAATCATAGGACCTACAGGCTCCGGAAAATCTACGATAGCAAATGTCATCTTGCGATTTTACGATGTAACTGGCGGCAGCATACTAGTTAATGGGATAGATATAAAAGAACTGCCGCAGAAAGATTTACGGTCATTGATTGGATATGTACCTCAAAAAAGTATGCTTCTTTCCGGGCCTGTTTCCTTTAACCTGCGTTACGGGAAAAAAGAAGCTTCTGACGCCGAGATTCGCGAAGGGGCGGAAATTGCCCAGGCGCTGGACTTTATCGAGGAAAGGCCCGGCGGCTTTGAATCAAATTTGGCGCAGGGAGCTGCCAATGTCTCAGGCGGCCAGAAACAGCGGCTTTCCATTGCGCGGGCGCTGGTGCGAGACCCTGAGATACTGATTTTTGACGACAGTTTTTCCGCTCTGGATTTTGCCACCGACGCAAGGCTAAGGCAGGCCCTGGAAGAAAAAAGAAAAAACGCAACAAAGATAATTATAGCCCAGCGGGTAGGAACCATAAGCCAGGCGGATAAAATCATTGTCCTTGAAAATGGCAAAATCGTCGGCATGGGAACTCACGCGGAACTGATGGAATCGTGCAGCGAGTACCGCGAGATTGCCGAATCGCAGCTTTCAGAGGAAGGCTCGCTTCCTAAGGAAGCGTCGCTTCCTGGGGAAGCGCTATGAGCGACAACCGGGGTGGCAGTATGCCCAGCGGCATTCGGGGGCCGGGGCCTATGGGCGGCGGCGGACCTGGAAGATTCGCGGCCATGGGTTCCAGGGCGAAAAATTTCAAGGGCACAATGAAGCAGCTTGTCTCTTACCTGAAACCTTTCCGCCTTACCATCATTATTGTGTGGGTTTTAGCGCTTGCTTCAACGTTTTTTACAATTGTCGGCCCTCGGATTATGGGACTGATTACCGACGAGCTTGTTGCGGGAGTTGCCAGACAGCTCGCGGGGACAGGCAGCATTGCGTTTAACGGCATTGCTTCGATACTCCTTGGCCTTTTCGTCCTTTACATAATAAGCGCATTTTGCTCCTGGCTTCAGAGTTTCATCATGACAAATGTTAGCATCAAGGTAACCTACAATCTTAGGGATGATATAAATCGCAAAATTCACCGACTGCCCTTCAGCTATTTTGACGGTGTTTCCCACGGAGATATTCTTTCCAGACTTACCAACGATGTGGACACGATAAACCAAACCCTCAATATGAGCCTTACGCAGATCATCACTTCGGTAAGCTCTGTAGTGGGAATTCTGTGTATCATGTTTTCGGTAAGCTGGATTCTAACTGTAATTTCCCTTTGTTTTCTTTCCCTTTCGATTATCTTTATCACTCTCATTGTGCGGCAATCCCAGAAATTTTTTAAGGATCAGCAAAGGTCTTTGGGAACCGTGAACGGCCATGTTGAGGAAATGTTCTCAAACCACTTGATAGTAAAAGCTTTTTCGGGGGAAGCTGAATCGGTAAAGGCGTTTAGTTCACTCAACAAGGAGCTATATCGAGCTGCGTGGAAGGCAAATTTTTTCTCCGGCCTTCTCATGCCGCTAACAAACTTTGTCGGGAACCTGACCTATGTTGCCATTTGCGTAGTCGGCGGGATTTTTGCCATCCGTGGAACGATAACCATTGGCAGCATACAGGCTTTTCTTCAATACATACGCTCGTTCAACCATCCCCTGATGAATATCGCCAATATATCGAACATACTCCAGCAAACAGCGGCGGCGGCGGAACGGGTATTCGAGTTTCTTGGCGAAACCGAGGAGGTTCCCGATCCGAGTCCTGCACAGCCTGTCCCTCGTTCCAACAGCGTTCTGGCTTTTGAGCACGTTTATTTCAGTTACGATCCCAAAAAACCAGTACCCGTAATCGAGGATTTTAGTACCAGGATTGAAGGGGGCCAAAAAATAGCCATCGTGGGCCCCACCGGTGCGGGAAAGACTACCATTGTAAAGCTCCTCATGCGTTTTTACGATGTAAGCGATGGATCAATAACAATAGGCGGAAAGGACATACGCGAATTCACACGTAATGATCTTCGCTCTCTTTTTGGTATGGTGCTGCAAGATACCTGGCTTTTTTCCGGCACCATCGCCGAAAATATCCGCTATAGCCGCAGCGAAGCTTCGGATGCGGAAGTAGAGGCGGCTGCCAAAGCTGCCCAGGTGGATCATTTTGTGCGCTCTTTTCCGGACGGCTACAACATGGTGCTTAACGAAGAAAGCGACAACATTTCCGTGGGCCAGAAACAGCTCCTTACCATTGCAAGGGTCATTCTGGCAAATCCGGAAATGCTTATACTTGACGAAGCCACAAGCAGTGTGGACACCCGAACGGAACGGCTAATTCAGAAAGCCATGGATCTTTTAATGCAGGGACGCACCAGTTTCATTATTGCCCACAGGCTTTCCACCATTCGCAACGCCGATCTTATTCTGGTGCTAAAAAACGGCGAGATAGTGGAACAGGGAAACCACCGCGAGCTTATCGACCGCAAAGGTTTTTACGCGGAGCTTTACAACAGCCAGTTTGCGGGTAAAAAAATATAGGCTTATGGATCATAGCGAAGCGTTCCAAAAACTATTTGAAATTGTTGCCCGTCTGCGCGGGCCCGGCGGCTGCCCCTGGGATTTGGAACAAACGCCGCTTACACTTCGAGGCGACTTGATCGAAGAAACTTACGAATGTGTTGAAGCAATAGACGAACAGGATCCGTCCCATGTAAAAGAAGAATTAGGAGATCTTTTTCTCCTTGTTACGATGCTTTCATATATGCACGAACAGGAAGGGCATTTTACCGTTGCCGAAGTGCTTCAGGAGCTTTCGGAAAAACTCATCCGTCGGCATCCTCATGTTTTCGCAAATGTTGATGGAGATAGCTCCTCTTTGTCGTCCGAACAAGTCTTGCGAAATTGGGCAAAAATCAAAGTTGAGCAGGAAGGCCGCAAACCCAAGGATTCACTTTTGGATGAAGTCTCCCGGGGCCTCCCCCCATTGGACAGGGCCTGGAAACTGCAAAAAAAAGCCGCAAAGGTAGGCTTTGATTGGCCCGATGCGTCAGGCGTAATTGCCAAGGTAAAAGAGGAACTATGCGAGGCCGAAGCGGCAATAGCCGATGCAGCTTCTTCTGCGGCAGCTTCTACTGCCGATAACACGGTCCTGGAAGGGGAATTGGGCGACTTGCTTTTTTCGATGGTGAACCTCTGTCGCTTTTTTGGCATCGAGCCCTCGGTCGCCCTTCAGCGGACAAACATCAAGTTCACCGAGCGTTTCAAGCACGTGGAAAAACGCATGAAAGAAACCGGCCAGGAAATGAACGCCAAAAACCTGGAGGTTATGGATCGATACTGGAACGAGGCGAAGAATGGCGCGAACGAAAAATGATTCTTGCTTTTTTCAAAGTGTTTTATTCGCAGGCGGGTTTAATACCCAAGAACCCGCTTACGCGGGGGAGCTTTAGGGCGTAAAAAGTTACTTCACTGTGAATTGTTTGTGAAGGTATTAAACCCGCATAAAATCCATTCTTATCAGAACCAACATACCTCGCCCTTCAGGGCGAGGTTGTTGATTCAAGCGCAAGCCAATCAGGGAAGCCTGATTGGGCTTGTTACTCTGATGCCAAATGTAGTGTCCTCATAGCATTGATATATGCCGTCGGGTCCAAATATATATTGTTTCGCTTTATAAGAAAAAATTGGCGACCATGTAATTCCTTGGCGCTTTTCTTCATAAGCATTCCGGGGTTGGATAATTCTGTTTGGGAATATGGATTCATATTCTTGCCGGAAAACATACCTTGAAAAATCTGGTTGATTTGATAGTGCCTTTAATCCATCCACATATCCTCTATCCCAGGCTGAAGCAAGTGTCCGGTCTGTAAATGGGTTCTTAAAAGAACCATAACTATATCCATGAAGAATCCCAAAGCAATAAGCTTCCCCTTCTGTAACAAAGAGATTTTGGGCAAATACTGTCCCGACTGCCACCACCAAAATCAATAACAGAAATAGACACACTTTTTTCATGTTCGTCTTTCAACTCCTTGACAAGTTTTTCACAGACACAAATCCTGATTAATTTAGTTGGTAAAATAAAAATTTAAACCTGATTGGGATACTTTTAAGTATGTTGGTTTGTATCTGACATCATAAATTGTAAAAGCTTTTCCAAAATTACCATAGGCAACCTCGCCTGGTTTAATGGCATAATCATTTAATGCTGTTAACCAGACAGTTTCTGATGAATAGTTATAGAAATAGAATGTTACTGCTTCATCACTAAGGCTACTATATGAATTTGCAAAACTATTGGCAAAAGCGTTAGTAAATGCTGCCACATCTGTTGTTTCGCAACTAAAAAAGAGTATTGTTGATAAGAGTAATAAAGTGAAACCAATGTAAATAAGCAACTTTTTCATTTTAATAAACCATCCCATAGTTAAGTTTTATACAGGCACAAGCCCAACTAATTTCTTAAAGAAAGATCAAGTATCTTTTCTCTTCCCCTATAAATTGTCACAAGCGTTAAGTAAGTACCACCAATAACATTACCCCATAGATTGTATGTTCTATTCCCGTTTGAATCCGCCATAGACACATCGTTATACCTTGCGACATTACCCTCCATTTTTCCATCACGAAGATACAAATACTCAACAATCGAATTATAGTAATTAATAGCAAATTGATATGTGTTATCATCGTAGAGATATAAATATATATCTTTGACACTGCTGGCATAATCTACACCTCTCACAGTTAATTCATAACATTCATGCCTTTCACTAGCAATTTGTTTTCTTTGCGAAAAAGCAAGTCCCGTCCCTAAAAACAGAAAAATGCAACAAAACACAACCAACTTCTTCATCATCTTCTCCTTGTCTTGCGTTATTGTATGTTTTTTCATCCACACAATGAACCATTACATATTTGACTCAAAGACATAATAATATACTCAAAAAAATATGTCAATAGGACAAGTGTAAATTATTGCAAAAAATATGTCTATTAGACTTATATGTAAATGAATTTGCAGCAAATCCTTATCGCCAATCTTAAAAAGTATCGCAAAGAACAGGGTATATCCCAGATGAGTCTTTCCGAAAAGTGCGACACGACATCAAATTATATAGGACAAATTGAAATGGGCCGCCGTATCCCTTCATTTGAAAAAATAGAAAAAATCGCCGAAGCGCTGAAAATCCCTCCAAGCCTGTTGTTTTTAGATGAGAGCGCCGCTGAAAAAGGGGAGAAAAAGCCGGATGCCAAGGATTATCTACAAAAAATGCCAGCAAATGTTAAGAAGGAACTTTATTCCCGTTTTTTAGTTTTAATGAAATCTGATATTACTGCTTTACTGGACCCAAAAGAATATTAAGACAGAAGTTTGGCCCCAGAAAGCTGGTTTGTCACGGTTATTCTTCTTCCGATGGGGCTTTTTCCATTGTCATAAGCTGCACAAACAAGGTTAATTTTTTATAAACCGCCCCAATCCTTTGGCTCATAGGGACCTTTGTTACCGAATTCAGCTCTTTCCAGTTCATGATTAATTCAAAGGGCTTTTTTTCGCAATCTTCCAACAGCATTTTAAAATGCTTGCCTACTACAATAAGGGCAGGCACGGCCTTGTTGATTATGTCCAAGGCGTCATCGTTTAACGTGTTAATGATACTGTTGATATAGCGATTTTGGGTTTTGTCCCTGTCAACCCTTAACAGTGCTCCCTTGAGCCGGGGGCCGTTGCTGCCTTCTTCAGAAAGGCTTTCATCCAGATTGAGTATTTCTCCGGCAGTGTCCAAGGCCTCATGAAAAGCCTCCGACATAGTCCTGAAAGCAGAATTATTTGTCCATTGACCGCGGACTAAAAGAATGTCGCAAAGCTCCTGAATCTCTTTGCTGAGATATTCCTGAACATAAATAAGAAGATGGTTCAGTGGCTGAGCGTAGATGTAACTGCTATCAAGTCCTTTTTCCAGAAGAATCTTTCCCTTTTCCGGAGTATAGTAAACAAGCCGCATAGTCGCCAGGGGACCAAAAACCGACTGTTCCAGGGCGATTATTTGGTTATGCCTTTGGTTGTCGTTAATGTTGTTTATCATATCCCTGATTTCATTGGTTTTATTTTCCAACCACTTTGTGGAAAGCGCTTCGTGCAGGATAACAGGTTTAACCTCCAAAATCGGGTTACCAGTAGCCATCCTGGCAATAAGCTCAAGAATTTTGGACTGTTTTATGTCGGCAAGATTCGACAGGATGCTGGTCCACTGGGCTAGAGGAATAACGTCTGTTCCGCCTTTACAGTACTTAAGAATTTCAAAAGCTGTTTTCCAGTCGTCTTCCCTTTCCATTGATGGCAAAACGGACAAAAAGGCAGAGAGGTCTGAAGCCAGGACGGTGACATCCACCGGAGAAAATTTCAACTGAGTAAGAAAATCCCCCTCTTTAAATTCGGGATCGAACTTTCTGATTACCGAACTAAAATTGAAAAACACAAATTGTTTTATGGAAACGATGAGGTTGTGGCACTTATCCGCCGCTGTAATTCTTGGGCTGTCAAATCCAGCATTTAAAGCGGCAAGATCATCTTCCAGAATTTTTATTACATCGCTTCCGGCTTTCATATTTTCGTTAACTGCTTCAAGGCTAAGCTTCTTGATAAGATCCATCGTTTTTTTATCCAAAAAAGCTTCAAGGGTGATCTGCCTGATTTTGGCTACTTTGGCCGGGTCTTTCAGAAAAATTTGCATAGGGTAAACAAGTTTATAAAGATTGTAAAAAAACTGCCCCAAAGAAATATCCGCTTCCTGCTGCCTTACACGGTAAAATTTGGCGTATTTGTTTTGAGAAATATCTTTGGCTATCTGCTTTAGCAGTATGTCTTTTTCCGATTCGCCTTCGCCGTCCCTGTTAATGAACGACATTACCTTATTAATGACATCAGGCATACTTCACCTCGCCAATTATAATATAATCCAAAAAACATCACACAAAGGCGCAAAGACACGAAGGAAGACAATAAAATTAAAATTTTTTGTTTTTCCTTCGTGCCTTTGTGAGAGATATTACTTAAAAAGGTCTCTCAGCCAGGTACTTGTACTCCTTCAAGACCCTTTCGGTATGGGCTTTGGCTTTGGCCAAAAGGGCATCGGCTCGCGCCGGATCGGCGGCTTTAAGGCTCTTAAAGCGCACTTCCTTGTACATGAAGTCTTCAATGTTTGTTGTGGGATCCTTGCTATCCAGCTGGAAGGGGTTTTTGCCCTCTGCTGTACGCCGCGGATCGTAGCGGAAAATCGGCCAGATACCGGAAGTAACCGCCGCTTTTTGCTGATCCATTCCGCGGCTCATATCGATGCCATGGTTAATGCAGTGGGAGTAAGCGATGATGAGGGATGGCCCGTCGTAGGACTCAGCTTCCCGAAACGCTTTGATGGCCTGATTCCGGTCACCGCCCAGGGAAATCTTTGCCACATACACATAACCGTAACTCATGGCCATTGCGCCAAGGTCTTTTTTGGTAATTTCCTTGCCCGCCGCCGCAAATCTGGCGATAGCGCCCACAGGAGTAGCTTTGGACATCTGACCGCCGGTGTTGGAATAAACCTCGGTGTCCATACATAGCACGTTCACGTTCCGGTTAGAAGCGATAACGTGGTCAAGGCCGCCATAGCCGATGTCGTAACCCCAGCCGTCGCCGCCCAGAATCCATACCGACCGCTTGATAAAGAAGTCAGCCAAAGAAAGAAGCAACTTCGCTGTTGGTTTGGAATCGTTCTTGAGGGCGGCTTTTAGTTCATCCACGTTTTTGCGCTGGGCTTCGATAGCCGCGTCGTCTTTTTGGTCGTTTGCCAGAATCTTGTCGATGATGGCTACGGCAATTCCTTCGGACTTTGCCTTCTCCGCCATTTCATGGGCGTGTAAGGCGAGCTTGTCGCTTGTAAGTCTCATTCCCATACCGAATTCGGCTGCGTCTTCAAACAGGCTGTTTGCCCACACCGGGCCCCTTCCGTCTGCCCTCTGGCAATAAGGAGTGGTGGGCAGGTTGCCGCCGTAAATGGAAGAACAGCCGGTTGCGTTGGCCATGACCATCCTGTCGCCAAAGAGCTGGGTTACGAGCTTAACATAGGGCGTCTCGCCGCAGCCGCCGCATGCCCCGGAGAATTCAAAGAGCGGCCTTTTAAACGCAAGACCCTTTTGTGTGCCAAGATCCACCTCTGCGGCGGGCACTTCCGGCAGTGAAAGGAAGTGATACCAGAATTTGGCCTGCTCCTCGTGGTAAGCCGGATCGTCGGCGAAAGGTTTCCAGGAAAGGGCCGTGGGTTTTGAGGTGTCTTTTGACATTGGGCAGCAGTTTATGCAAACCCCACATTCCATGCAGTCCTCGACTGAAATTGCCAAGGTTATCTTTTTCCCGTCAACCTGCTTCGGCTTAATTTCCGCTGTCTTAAAACCAGCCGGCGCGGCGGAAGCTTCCGCGTTGGTAAGGGTCTTCATCCTGATGCACCCGTGGGAACAAACAACAGAGCACAGGCCGCACTGTATGCACACTTCCGGATTCCAGGAGGGAACCCTTTCCGCAACCGCACGCTTTTCGTACTGGGTTGTGGCGGTGGGGAAAGTTCCGTCATCGGGAATTTTGCTCACCGGCAGTTTATCAGCCTGCTGTACGGAAACCGCCCCAAGGACTTCCTTTATCCAGGGGTCTTTTGCGGTGGCAAACGGCTGCTTCATGT
>Ga0268262_10000727_pt1 | contig 42751 bp, 36 predicted proteins | sample TergutNc150P3_FD_190354 | JGI IMG/M metagenome (GOLD analysis project Ga0268262, IMG submission 190354) | Nasutitermes corniger P3 segment gut microbial community from laboratory colony in Florida, USA - Nc150 P3 (SPAdes) (version 2) | ecosystem: Host-associated > Arthropoda: Insects >...
CAACGACGGAAGCCGCAGTCGCTCCCGTCAAAGTCACGGCGTCGCTCTTCACCGCCGGCCCCAGCCCCGTCTCCAAGGCCCATGGCGAGATCAGTTTCTTCTCGTCCAAGGCGATAAAGAGCGGAAGCCTCTACATCTTCGACGCGAACGGCAAGACGGTAGCGAAGTCGAAGGTAAGCGGCAACGCCGGCAAGATCGGCAGCGCGAACGTCAGCAAGCTTGCTGAAGGTTCGTACGTCATCAAAGGCGCGCTGGTCGGCAAAGACGGCACGAAGAGCAAGGTCTCCTTCGTGTTCAGCGTAGTAAAATAAAGCAGTATGATGTTGATGTAGGGGCGTTGCGTGCAACGCCCCACCTTTGACGTTGATTTTGATGTTGATGTGTTGACTTTGAAGTTGATTTTGACGTTATATGCGGGGTTTATCCCCGCATATCCTATGAAAGGCGCGAAGCGCCTTTCGTCTAAAAAAGATTTAAAAGACTTTAAAGATTTTGACTTTAGAAAGGCGCGTTGCGCCTTTCGTAAAAAGCGGCGATACCATGGCCTACCGTATCGTCCGCCAGGCCGGTGACGAGACCAACCACTTCCTTCTCGTCGCCGGCCGCTTTTATTTTATAAAGAGTTGCAATCCGGCGCGGAAAGCAGTATATTAATGAGTGTGGACAAGAACGCTATAAATTCGCCGATAGAACAAAGTCGTACTGATGGCGTAGGCGAACCGTGGGCTATACGTAAGTATGATAAGCCGCTTAATAATAGGCAGCAAGCGCTTTTAGACCGATTGCCGAAATTCGACAGCCGCGCGGTTGTGTATAAAGGCGACGTTTCGATGACGGACTTGGCGGCGCTGACGGCCAAGACCGGGGATGAATTCGCGATGTTTACGCTGGGTTCGCGGCGGCTGATTGTGCGGGGGAACGCGGGTACAGTAAATATAACCACAGAAAAAGCGGCTGAAATGAGCGCATTGGGGTATAAGTGGAGCGGGCATACTCACGTTGGCAGTTTGGTTGCGTCAAAAGGAGATAAACATGTTTTAAACGCATTTAAGAATCAAAAGGCCAGCGTAATATATAACGAAGAGGGTAAAAAGAGCCGGTTTTTTAAAACATAATTAAGGAGAACTATATGTATAGAATTATTGAAAAGCGTCGGGACGAGATCAAACAGTATTGCAAGGAGAACGGGCTTGCTGTTGATAAAGTTTTGTCGGCTTCAGGCACTGAAACCGATGACTGGGTGTTTCTGCAGCAATTTGATTCGGAAGACGGGTCTCTGGGCTTGCTTGACGAAACTCCCGCTGATATAACATTGAAAATTTTCCTAGAAAACGGCAAACTCCGCTTCGAGCAGACCGAACATACCCGCAAGTTTTTAGGCGTTGCGGATAAAGCGGGGCGGCGCGTGGCGTAACGACGGGCGACGCGGCCTTACCGTCCCTCCGCCAGCCTATTAACCAAGAAATCCGGCATCTTGATCTTCTTCATCTTAGATTGCGCCTTGAGAATATCGTAGGGAATTCTGTACAAGCTGAACGTTTTCTCATCCGTATCCAATATCCCGTAAGAGCTGTCGGGAATCCTGTCTCTCGGCTGACCCACGCTGCCTATGTTTATCAGCAGTTTTCTGTCTTCGCGATCCTTGTACGATATCTGTTTTTCCGGGTTGACGTAGATATCCTCGCCGTCAAGCACGATGATCATGGGTATGTGGGTATGGCCCACAAGGCATATTTTCGTGTCGAAGAATTGGAAGTTGAAGGCGGCCTCTTCCAGCGAGGTTATGTAGTACCACATGCCGGGTTCGTAGGGCGTGGAGTGCGCCATGGTGAAGAGGTCTGTCGTTTTTGATACGGGGAGGGCGGCCAGAAACGATTTGTTCGCCTGCGTGAGCGCCTGCGTAGTCCACTCGATGGCGATTTTGGCGTGTACGTTGAAGTGCTGGGTGGTCAGGAGGTTTGTGGCCACGGCGTCGTGGTTGCCGAGAAGCACGCTTTTACAGCGCTTGGAGATGATCTCGGCGCATTCGTTCGGGTTTGCGCCGTAGCCCACCACGTCGCCGAGGCAGAGGATTTCGTCGACCCCTTTTTTGTCTATGTCGGCCAATACGGCCTCAAGCGCCTCGAGGTTTGCGTGTATGTCGGAGATGAACGCTAATCTCATTTGAGGGCTATCCGTTTTCCATGAACCGGAACGTGTTCGAGCCGATCTCGATCCTGTCCCGGTGTTCCAGCCTGTGTGTCCGCAGGTTCTTGCCGTTGACCTTGATCTTGGCCATCATTTTCTGCGCGGTTATGTAGAAGCCGCCGTCGCGTTTCTCTATGGCGGCGAAGTTCTTGTTGACCATGAAGCCGGCGGCGTAGATGTCGTCGGTCTCGTCGGAGCCGATTGTCAGGTAGTCGTGGTCGAGCTTGTAGACTATGTGCCCGGCGGTTTCTATGAGCACGGCGCCGGCGATCGCCTCGTCGTCGTCTTCGGCGTATTTGACGGGCGCGGCTTGCGGCTGCGGCTGCGGCGCGGGCGGCATGGCCGGCAGCGGTTGCGCCGAAGCCGGCATGAAGGGCAGCGGCGCGGTCATCTGGGGCGGCGGCATCATCTGGGGTGTCTGGGGAGGCATAGGCATAGATTGCGGCGCCGTCGGCGCTAACGGCGCTGGCGCTCCGGCGGACTGCGGCAAACGCTGCTGCATATCCTCCGGCCTGAACTCCGCGACGATGGTCTCCAAATGCATCGCCGACTCTCCCCGAAGGTCTTCGTAGACTATTGTGTACTTGCCGATGGTGATCTTGTCGCCGTTCGCCAGCGTCGCCTTCTTGACCTTCTTGCCGTTGACGAGCGTGCCGTTGAGCGAGTTCAGGTCGGTGAGCGTGTAGGCCCCGGAGGCGTCCAGCTCGATCTTGACGTGCCGCCGCGATATCCCCATGTTGAATATGGGGATCTGGTTCTCCGGCAGCCGCCCGATAAAGATAACCGGCTCCTCGATATCGTAGGCTTTCACCTGCTCGCCGTTGAAATAGACGGTGTATCTGATCATAATGTTTTTATCCTTGTCTGTACTAATTAATATACATTTTTGCGGGAGGGAAAACAAAAAAAACAGAACCGCCTCAGAATTTTATGCGATGCAAGGCCGTATCATAATGTATATTTGTACGTATGGATGCGTATCGGTTATCATCAAAGAACCTAAAATATAAGATGAAAACGGCTAAACGTATATTTTTGCTGGGAGCGCTCCTCGCCGCCCTGACCGCCTTGCCCGCTCTTGCCGAGAGCCGCGAGACGCTTAGGGCCCGTCTGGACTCGCTTGCGGTCGAGACCCAGGTGCGCAAGCGGCTGGGCAAGCCTATCGACGACCTTGAGGCGGCCAGTTCGGCGTTGCGCGACTCCATAGTGTGGATGCGCACGGCGTCGCCTTCGGCCGGTTCCGAGCCTTCCGCCGCGGAGGGGTCCGGTTTCGGCGGCAAGTGGGTCTCGTCTGCCGGCGCCAAGCTCTCCTCGTTCCTCGAGTCTACGCTCTCGTTCAAACCCAACGGGCTTTTCGACTGGATCATCGTCGGCACCGGCGTGGTAGCCGTCCTCTCCGGGCTGCTGCTTTTCATAGGCCTCTTAGCCGGCAGGCGCAAAGGGAAGAAAAAGGCCGACGCGGAGCCGGCGCGGAAGATGAACCTGGCCAAAACGCAGACGCTGCCCGTCCTTCCCGACCCGCCGAAGCCGGGGCCGGTCTACGACTTCAAAGGCAAACCCGCCGCCCCGCCCGTGCCGCACCCGCCGACGGTGCCGCCGGAGTTCGAGGCGGTGCTGACAAGCATACGCAATTCAAACCCGAACCCGGCCCCGCAGCCGCGGCCGCAACCCATGCCGCCGCCGGAGCCTACGCCGCCTCCGCCCCCCCCGCCGCTTCGGCCTACGCCTCCGCCTCCGCCGCCGATCGACTTGGTGATCAACTCCCCGGACTCGTCGCCGTCGTATAGAACCAACGCGAGGGATGTTCGCAAAATGGGCTCCCAAGAGTTCAGCGACTCCGTATTGGCGGATTCCAAAAACGGCATGAGCGACGGGGAAATATCGCGGAAGTACCATGTGCCGGTTGATCAAGTGAGGTTGATGATTAGGATGAAGGCGGACTAAAAGCCTTAAAGTCAAAAGCTTTAAAGTCAAAGTCTTTTTTAGACGAAGCCTTCGGCTTCATAGGATATGCGGGGCTAAACCCCGCATATAAAGTCAAAGTCAAAATCAAAATGAACAAATTCCCCTCAAAAGAGTATGAATTGATCCGCCGCATACAAAGCATATTGCCCCCTATTGACAGTAATTCCCGATATGAAGTGTCGATAGGCGATGACGCGGCTGTACGGGTTAATCGGGACGCGGGGGAAAGGCTTGTTATTACGGCGGACGTGTCGGTTGAGAATGTGCACTTTTCTACGGATACAATGACCTTTGAGGAGATCGGCTACAGGTCGATGGTGTCGAACCTGAGCGACTGCGCGGCGATGGGGGCCGGGCCTGACGGGGCGGTCGTTCAGCTTGTCTTTCCTAATGGCGGGGGCGGTATCGATAAAGCCGTGGAACAGATATACGTCGGTTTCTCCAAGGCCTGCAAACGCTGGGGCTTCCCGATAGTGGGCGGCGATCTATCCGGCGGCAGTGTCTGGACAATCGGCATAACGCTGATAGGCTCGGCCCCGCCCGGCCGCAATCTGCTGAAGCGCTCCGGCATAATCGACGGCGACGCCCTGTGGGTCACCGGTCTGCCGGGTGAAAGCGCCGCCGGCTTGGCCGCCTTAACGCGGTGGGGGAGGGACGGCGTCCCGCCGCGATACAGCCGCTTCGTCAACGCCCACATAGCGCCGGAACCGGCCGTCTCAGAGGGGATGGCGCTGGCCGCAAACCCGTCCGTACATGCCATGATGGACCTGTCCGACGGCCTGTCGAAAGACATCGCCACGCTGTGCTTTGATAATAATCTGGGCTTTATCTTTGATCGGGACGCGATAAAAAACGTCGCTCCTGAGATGATAGATTTGTCGAACGATCTTAATGCTGATTACCGGGATTGGTTCTACCACGGCGGCGAGGAGTATGAACTATTATTCGCCTGCGACCCGTCGATTAATATATGTATTGATACCAAACCGAACCTGATACGTCTCGGTCATTTCACGTCAAAACGTCAAGGCGTAATGATAATCAATAATAACGAAAGTCTTAAAGAGTTAAAAATGAAGGGTTGGGATCATTTATAGGGGCGCTGTTTATCGCGCCCCTGCATAAACAATCTAATCAAAACTTAACAGTTAAAGAAGCGGCTGCCACTTCCGGCCCCGTAAAAAGCCCCACCCACTCCCCCGGATTCAGCGCAACGTCAACCGTCGCGAACGCCTTGCTCGCCCCTACGCCCACAATCGGCCTGACGTTCGAGTGTCTTGCCGGCTGCGATACGCTTGTCTTGTTTCCCGCCGCGGAGGCTGTCGAGCCTGTCGCCGCCACAGTGTAGACCGCCCCGCCCCGCAGTTGGAAAGAGTCGAATATCCACGCCTTCTCCCAAGCGTTTTCCACGCCGGCGTATATGTCGTGCCGATAGTCTATGGGGTCCGACGCGCTCGGGTCGCCGCTTGCGCCCGGCTGTTTGACGGTGCGGGCGTCGCGGGTAAGCGAGTATCCTAGCGTCGCCACCGCCGTCTCCACGAAGTTGAACTCCAGGCCCAAGTATCCGTTCAGCCGCGAGCTTGCGTAGGCGTTGATATCCGACGTGTTGCCGGTCTTAAGGCGGTAATCGGAGCGTGTGTATGAGAGTCCCAGAACCCAGTCCGCGCCGCCGATCGGCGCGCTTGCCTCGGCGCCGGCCTCAATGTATAAGGCGTTGTCAAATGATAACTTGGCGCTGCCGGAAAGCCCCTCGGCGTTTATCGACGGAACGCCTAGGCCGAATTTGGCCATCACATTGGCCCCGGCGACGTCGAACCTCCCGCTCAGCCTCGCGCCGAAGTTCGAGTACGATCCGCCGAAACTGACGCCGGCGTTATCCACGCTGTAACCCGCATATTCCAAGAAGACATCGGCGCCTATGGCAACGGCGCCCAGATCAAAACCCAATAGAAAGTGCGGGATAACGACCTGCCCGTCAAAGCCGTCGGGATCCGCCGGCCACGCGTAGCCGTTCAAAGCGTTCAATCCGGCGATAGTTAAATCCGGCGCTATCGGCCCCTGATTCGCCAAAACGCCGAACGAAAACATCTCAGATACCGACTTAATCCCTATAAACCCCTGCCCCGCCGCCCCCCAATTCGCCTGAATATGATCCAGATACCCAGTCATCATAACCGGATACCTGTAAACCCCGGATATGTCGCTGACATGAGCCCCGGCGAGCGCGCTGATACGGGCGTTAGCTGGAGCGCTGAACTGAGCGAACGCTGTACCGATAGATATTAAAGTCACGGTTGCGGCTAACTTCAAACCTGCTTTTGAAAAAATACGCATACTGTACCGCCTTTCTTTTAAAATCATTAAAAATACATTAAAGTCAAAATCTTTAAAATCAAAATCTTTAAAGTCAAATTCTTTTTTAGACGAAAGGCTTCGCCTTTCATAGTATATGCGGGGCTAAACCCCGCATATAACGTCAAAATCAAAGTCAAAATCTTTTGACGTTGTCGTTGACGTTGCTGTTGACGTTGACTTTATATGCGGGGTTTAGCCCCGCATATACTATGAAAGGCGCGTAGCGCCTTTCGTCTGAAAATGATTTAAAAGCTTTTGACTTTTAATTTCTGATCAAATAAACCCCGTTTTTACTGATGATAGTAATTTTCATGTCGGCGCTCTTCTTATGCGCGATCAATTTCCCGTCCAGTCCGTACACCTTCGCCCCCGCCGGTATATCAATCCGCCCTCCCTTTATTCTGACTACGCGCATTATCCCCCTCGTCCCGGCGCTTGTTTTTGAAGGCTTGGCTTTATGTTTTACCGATACGTCGGTTCCTACCGTCTGCCCTGGGTAAGGTTTGACCGGGTACGCGTCCGCGCCCGGCATCAGCGCCGCCAATGTGTAGGCCAGCGGCGCGTTCCAGTTGATTGCGACTTCGTTTGTCCAATAGTCGGCTGCGACGTCGAACCAGCAGGTCGCGGCGGTTGCGCACTGGGTAATATTCGCCGGGGCGCCGCCCTTTGAATTGTGCGGCCCGCCTATCAGGCGTCCCGGCCACGGGGTTCGGCTCGCCGTTGACGTCCGGTCGTGCGGGTTCTTGGGCGGGTCGTAGCCCACGCCGGTCACGAAAGAGCGCCCGTAGTAGTTCCTGCCCAGCAGGTGCGCCGCGACGTCCTGAACCGCGTGGCGGTACTTGGGGTTTCCCGTGTGCAAATAGGCGCTGTGAAGTATGTACGAGGTCCCCGCCAGCGTGCCGTTCGCGCCCCAATAGTACAAGTCGAAGCCGCGCGCGTAACCGTGGGCCTTCGCGGTGTTAATGAGATTGTCGGCGTTCGAAATCAAGATTTCCCGCAACGTCTCCACCTTCTCCGGATCCCGCCCCTCGCGCATCGAGTTCAGATAGGTTAGCGCGGCTACGGGCCTCACGTTATCCCAATTGGTCTGCGTCCCGAATGTAAACAGCGTCCGCTCCACATACTCCAAAAACTCCGGCTCGCCCGTGGTTTCCCACATCTCCGCCGCGGCCCAGAGGCGTTTGTCCGTGTCGCTAATGCCCCCGTATTCGCCCGTTTTGAACGGCGCCTGCGTAGGAGGGACAAACGCCGTATCCATAAGCGTCTTGTAACTAAGCCTGGCCTGCGCCAAGCACTTGTCCGCGAACGCCTTGTCGTACGGCGCGTAAATACGCGCCGCTATCGCCATCTGCCCCGCGAAACTCGCGGTGGCCATGGTGTTCCACGGCGCGTAGTACCTCGTTTCGCTCTCGTTCTCCGGCATTATCTCCCCGCCGAAATTAAGCGTCGAAAGCTTGTGCGACACGCGCCCGTCGTCAAACTGCATCTTTCTCACCCAATCCAGATTCCACTTGACCTCCGCCAAATAGGCCGGAAGCGCCCCGGAATTGGAAACGGATATAAGCTGCGTATTTTTAAGGATGTGCCAAAAATGCTCCCACGCCTTAAGCGTAAACGCCACCGCCGCGCCGCTGTTCACCGTGTACTTGTTGTAGTCCCCAGCGTCGTGCCATCCGCCCGTGCCGTCCTTGGTTCCGCTGCCGTCTTCCCTGCCCGCCGTGTAATATTTAAGATTGCCGTCCTTCGTGTGGCAAGCGCCGTGCGAATAACCCTTGCCGTTGTACGAGGCGCTGACCGCCGTGCCGCAGCGCCACAGGTAGAAGCCGAGCATAGCGGCGCGAAACGGCTCCGCAAAGGCGTCCTCCCCGATGGTAAAGTCCGGAGATTTGCCGACGGCGGTGTTGTTGATGCGCAGATAGTAGCGTCCCGGCGTGTCAAATTCGGAAAAATCCGCTATCCTGAGCCCCTCTTCATTGGTGTCGGAATTGCTCCGCGGCTCGGACACGGCGTCGCCGCTGTAAACGGGCGTCGTGCCGTTCGGAGCCGCGTAAAGCCAAAATTTTGTGAAATCAGCCGCTATAGTCGCCTGTTTGGGGAATCCGGGCAGGAAACCGACCGAGTTCAGGCGGATGCGGGAGTCGAGGGTTTGAGAACAAGCGCCGAAGAACGCGCCGCTTGTCAGCATTGCCGCTATCAGCATAATGTTCTTATTCATGATTCGCCCGATCATGATCAAGGCCCCTTAGTTATCGGTTGATAAAGAGTAGGATCCGGCACCCCCGCCTCTTCAAAGCCCCTCTTTCTTATTATACAGCTGTCGCACTCCCCGCAAGCCATGCCGGTCTTGGGATCGGGGTCGTAACAGCTGTGCGTTATCCCGTAGTCTAAGCCCGATTTTATACCCAATGTTATTATCTCCGCCTTGTTCATGTAGATCAGCGGCGTGTGGATCGTCATCTCGCGGCCGCTTACCCCGGCCACCGTGGCCAAGTTCGCCAGCTTTCGGAAAGCGTCCATGTACTCGGGGCGGCAGTCGGGATAACCGGAGTAGTCCACGCAGTTAACCCCGATGAATATGTCGGTGCAGTATCCGCGGCCCTCGCCTTCCCCGAATCCGCCGAGCGCCTCGGCCCAGGCGAGCGCGTATGAAAGGAAGATGGTGTTGCGCGCCGGGACGTAGGTTATGGGAACCCCGCGCCCCGCGCCCCCCTTAGGCACGTTTATATCGCCGGAGGTCAAAGCGCTGCCGCCCAAGGAGGATAGGTCTATGTTCACGATACGGTGCTCCGCCACCCCCAAAAACGCCGCCACCCGCTCCGCCGCCAGAAGCTCGAAGGCGTGGCGCTGACCGTAAGAAAAGCTAAGGGCGTAGAGCTCGAACCCCGTATCTCTGGCGACGACGCCGCAAGTGGCGCTGTCCAAACCGCCGCTCAGCAAGATCACAGCCTTCTTTTTCATTATTATAATATAACACGGGGGCGGGCAAAAATCAAAATCTTTAAAATCTTTAAAATCTTTAAAATCAAAATCTTTAAAATCTTTTTCAGACGAAAGGCGCTACGCGCCTTTCATAGGATATGCGGGGCTAAACCCCGCATATAAAAGTCAACGTCAACGGCTAAGTCAAAGGCAACGTCAAAAGATTTTGATTTTGACTTTGATTTTGACGTTATATGCGGGGTTTAGCCCCGCATATCCTATGAAGCCGAAGGCTTCGTCTAAAAAAGAAGTTGATTTTAAAGCATTTGATTTTAAAGCATTTGACTTTAAAGGATAAAATACCGCTAAAGTCCTAGTTTTTTTCTGTCGATAATATTACTGTGAGGGGGACGGAGCCCCCGATGTGCGACGGAGCAAGGATGCTGATGGTCGTCGTAGGTGGCGAGGAAGGAGCCTCAAGAAGCTTTTTTACGGCGCAAGGATGCGGTTTACGGCGATACCGGTTCTGCTGTTGCGGGCCCCGGGAAGCGGGGGCGCGGCGGCATGTAGGGGGGGATTTCGGGCGGTCGGGGGCTATAGAGCCGCCGTCCGCCTTTTCCTGCTCAAATGGGTTAACGGACATGGTTCGGAAGAAGGCCGTTTATGCAGCCTATAGTGCCTATCATCGCTAAGGCTAGCGGACGCAAGCCGCCTAAGGCTAAGCGCGTCCGTAACGTGGCGGCGCGCCTTGCCGAAGGGCTGCCGCCGGAGCGGCTCTCGTTCCTTATCGAAATCCGGGAACGCGTCGCCAGCGGATTCTACAACACCGAACCGGTGATCGAAGACCTCTGCCACTCATTTACTAAGGCTGTTGACGCATTGGTATAGATGCGGATTAAATCTTAAATACCGCGGAAGCCACCGAGAAGTATATCAGAACGCCCGCAATGTCCGCTATGCTCGCCACCAGAGGGGAACTCGCCATCGCAGGGTCTTTTTTGAATTTTTTCAGGATGAACGGAAGCGACATCCCTATCAGGCTTCCGGCTATCACTATCAGGAACATCGATACGGCGACCACTACGGCCAGATTTAAACCGTCGCTCCTGCCGCCCCTGAAGACGCCCAGCACCGCCGCCGCCCCGGCCATCACGCCGCCCAGGGCGCCGGCCACCGAGAGCTCCTTCAGAAGCATCTTCCCCCAGTCCTTCATTTTCACGTCGCCCGTGGCAAGGGCGCGGACCATCAGCGTCGCCGACTGCGAACCGGTGTTGCCGCCGCTGCCTATCAGCAGGGTCAGGAAGAACACCAGCACCGTCTTCGCGGCTATCGTGTCCTCGAAAAAGGAGAGCGCCGCGCCGGAAAAGACGTTCACGAAGACCAAAACCACCAGCCACACGATCCGCCGCCTATATAATAGAAAGGCCGGGGCCTCCTTGAGATCCTCGATAGGGCCGTCCTCGGCCATAACGCTGATGGCGCCGATCCTCTGGAAATCCTCCGTCGCGTGGGTGTCCGCTATGTCCATCAAGTCGTCTACGGTCACGATACCGAGAATCACGCCGGCGGAGTCCACCACCGGCAGCGCGAAGTAGTTGTACTTCTTGATCATCTCCACAGCCTTCTCCTCGCTCTCCGTGGCGGATATCGCGATGAAGTTGTAGTCCATGATCTCCTGCACCTCCTTCTTCGGGTCGGTCATGACGAGCTTGCTCAGGGTGATGTCGTCTATCAGCCGCCCGGCGGAGTCGGTGATGTACACAACGTTGATCGTCTCGCTGTCGCGCCCGAAGGTGCGGATGTGCTCCACAGCCTCCCTTACCGTCCACCGCTCCTTGATGTAGACGATGTTCGGCGTCATGATCCTGCCCACGCTGCCCTCCGGATAGCCCAAAAGCTCGCGGGTCAGCTTCAAATCCTGCGGGCTTAAGAGGTTGAGCAGCTTTCGCGTCATGGCGGCCGGCATCTCGTCCATCAGCGCCGTGCGGTCGTCGGGGTCTAGGTCGGAGAGCAGGTTGCGTATCTCCGTGTTGGTCAGGTCGGTCAGCACCTCGTCCTGGACGGACGGCGGGAGCTCCGAGAAAACGTCGGCGGCGCAGGATCGGGGCAGAAAGCGCACTACCAAGGTGCGCTGCGTCCCGGCGAGGCGGCTGACGAAGTCGGCGACCTCGGGGGGAGGCATGGACGAGAGTTCGCGGCGGAGGTCGATCCACTTATGGGCCTCTACCAGCGGGATAAGTTCGGCGAACGGATTATTTTCCTCGATGTCCTCGGAAATATCGGCGGTATTAACAGTATTTACGGTATCGATGCTATCGACAGTATCTACAGTATCCGCAGCTTCCTCCGCTTTGACCTCCGCCGCGGCATCTCCGCCGCCGTCCTTGGGAGCGGCGGCGTCAACGGCGGCGGCTTCGACGGCGGCGGCGTCGATAGCCCGCGTTTCGTCGTCAACGGTATCGTCGGGATTGTCGGTGTTTATGGTATCGGACATAAGAATAATATAATTTTTGCGCATATATTATTTTTATCTTTTCAAAAGGATAAAGAGACCCCTAATGCAATCAGACGAAAATCAGCCGCTGGTACACCAATCCGAGTACCTGACCGATATCCCCACCGAGGCCGACATACCGTTAGACGCGGAAGTGTCTCTTGCTGACGCCGGTAAAAGCGCCGCCGCCGATCTCGGCAAACATAACACGGATCACGTCAACCTCCCGCTGATGCACTTCGCTTGGCCGATAATGATCGAGAACGTCATCCGCGTGGCGATCACCAGCGCCGACGTTATAATGCTCAGCTACTACGCGGAGGAGGCCGTCGCCGCCACGGGGGTGATAAACCAGCTTGTTTTTTTGATCAATCTTCTATATCTGATGGTGGCTTCGGGGGCGAGCATACTGATCTCCCAGAACCTCGGCGCCCGCAATCCCGCCGCCGCCGGCCGGGTGGCGCAGGGGAGCGTAATGCTGCTCGGTGTCTTCTCGGTGCTCCTTAGCGCTACGCTGTGCCTCGGCGCCTCTGTCGCCATCGGCTTCTTCAAGCTCGACCCGAAAGTGCACGGCTTCGCCATGGAGTACTTCGTTATATACAGCGGCGGCTCGGTCTTCGTGGCCCTCTGCATGATACTCGCAACGATCATCCGCTCCTACGGCCACAGCCGCGGCCCGATGCTTGTCAACGTGGTGGCTATGGTTATAAACGTCTGCGGCAACTACCTCTTCATCTTCCGCGGCTTCGGCGATACGATACGCGGGTTTGCCGGTATAGATGTGTCCGTCATACAGGGCGTGGCGTTCTCCACGGTGGCCAGCCAGATCGCCGCCGCCGTCATACTGTACGATATGATGAAACACCGCAAAGACATCGTGCTGGAAAAGGGCGGCCTCTTCAAGGTGCCCTCCGCCGTCTACCGCCGTATACTGGCCGTAGGCGTGCCCACAGCCGGAGAGAACCTCTCCTACAACCTCGGACAGATAATGATAATGCGGATGGTCTCCGCCCTGGGCACGGACGCGATGGCCGCCTTCGTCTACGCCGTAACCGTTCTGCGCTTCGTCTTCATAACCTCTATCTCCATAGGCAGCGCCGTGCAGATAAAAGTAGGCTACTACGTGGGCGCAATGATGTCCGGGATAGCGCAGCGCAAAGTCTACCGCTACTTTCTGGCAGGCACGGCCATATCCACGGCGCTGGTGCTGACGGTAAAGCTGCTGCAGTTTCCCATAATAAACACCTTCACGCAAAACCCGGAAATCCAAGCGATGTCTTTCGGGGTTCTATTGATAGCGCTTTTCCACGAACCGGGCCGTAATTTCAACGTGATAATAATTCCCGCGCTTAAAGGGGCGGGGGATGTGAGATACCCCGTCTACGTTGGAATGATTTTCATGTGGGGCGTAGGCGTGACGCTGGCGTACGTCTTCGGGATCGCGATGGGATGGGGATTGATAGGCATCTGCATAGCGATGGCCGCCGACGAGTGGAGCCGGGGGATAGTGATTTTCTTCAGGTGGCGCGGCGGCCGGTGGAAGGGGAAGGCGCTTGTGGGGTGATCACGGAGATTGTGAAACCTCAGAAATATTTTGATTGTCGGCGGGCGTAATTTATATTTTGAAATGATCCGCGGCGCGCGGGTCAGAATCGGCCTTAAAAGGAGCGCCTGATTATGACGGATACAGATTTAAATAAGAAACCGTTGCCGATAAGCGAGTCATTTTTTGATATGATGATAGAAGACGGCTATTATTATGTCGATAAAACGCTGTTAATAAAGGATATTCTGGATAGAAAATCCAGAGCCGTCCTCTGTACCCGCCCGCGCCGGTTCGGCAAGACGCTGAACCAGACTATGCTCAAGTGCTTTTTTGAGGACACGGCGCGAATCGGCGGCAAGGACACGCGGGCGCTGTTTCGCGGGTTGAAAATAGAGGAGGCCGGAGAGCGGTACATGGAGCATCAGGGGAAGCACCCGGTGATATTTTTGAGTTTCAAGGAGGGGAAGCATAATACGTTTGAGCATTCGTATCGTATGCTGAAAGATGAAATCGCCGGTGAATTTAGGCGGCACGTCTATGTTTCCGAAAAAATATCCCAAAAAGAAGACCGTGAGATGTTTGATAAGTTGTTGTCGGGCGGCGGCGCGGATATGGATTATTCCGCATCGCTCAAATTTTTGAGCAGATGCTTGGAAAAATACCACGGCAAAAAAGCCGTAATCCTGATCGACGAGTACGACGTCCCGCTTGAGAATTCATGGTCTCGCGGTTTTTATCAGCAGATGATCGATTTCATCCGCCCGATTCTCAGCAGCGCGCTCAAAGACAACCCGCACCTGCAATTAGCCGTTATAACCGGATGCCTGCGGATTTCCAAAGAGAGCATATTCACAGGGTTGAACAATCTGGAAGTAGTGTCGATCCTCAGCGATTTTTACAGCGAGCATTTCGGATTTACGCAGAACGAAATGGACGCTATGCTCGCGTACTACGGATTGGAAAGCAAAACGCAAATTATAAAGGATTGGTACAACGGCTATTTGTTTGGAAATACCGAGGTATACAACCCGCTGAGCGCCGTTCGGGCGGCCAGCGCGTGGGCGAAGAACATAAATAGAAATCCGGAACCGCATTGGGCGAATACCAGCGGCAACGATATTATCCGCAGTTTGGTGAACGCCGCCGATTCCGAAATGAAAACCGGCCTCGAAACCTTGTTGGCCGGCGGGACGATCTCAAAGGTTATTCACGAGGATATTACATACAAAGAAATAGACGACGATGTGGAAAATCTTTGGAATTTCTTGTTTTTTACCGGTTATTTGAAAAAAGTGGGGGACGGGCGTATGGCAGGCGTACAAACAATTTTGGATTTATCTATCCCGAACTTGGAATTACAGTATATCTATGAAACCAAAATACAAGAATGGTTCAAAAAACGAATAACCGGAAAAAATCTTGACGCGCTTCACAACGCCGTTCTAAACGGGGATGTTGAAACATTCCAACATGAGTTATCCGCGATTCTTTCTGAGAGCATAAGCTACATGGATAGCGCCGAAAGCTTCTATCACGGGCTTATGATCGGCGCGCTGGCGCGGTTAGAGAATTACAGGCTGAAGTCCAACAGAGAGAACGGGGACGGGCGCAGCGATTTGGTCTTGTACGGAGAGGACGGAAGAGACGCGGTTATATTTGAGTTTAAGACGGCGCCTAACGCCAAAGCGCTCTCAACGGCTTCCGAAGACGCCCTTAAACAGATAGAAGATAAGAATTACGCCGACTATTGGGTTGACGAAGGCTATAAAAACATTATCAAATACGGCATAGGTTTCTACAAGAAAAGATGCGAGATAAGGAAAGGGTGAACCTATATGGTGTCGATTATTGTTCGATACTCTTGTAATGATTGGCATTGAATGACTTTTTTAGATAAATTTTCCCATCCGTCAATCCCATTCCCTAAATATCGCCAGATTTCTTTCATCCTGCCTAAGACTTTTATAGGGTACGGGTGGTCTTTACAGATGTCTAAGAGATCGTTCAGAAAATAGGTTATCTGCGAGGCGTTTTTTGTTGATAACGTTGATAACGTTGATAATGTTGATGATGATCCTATTAATGCTGATGATTCTGTTGATACGGCTTCCCTCAATTCCCTCAGCAAAAACGGATTCATGACGATTCCTCTGCCGATCATCCACTTATTGACGTTTGGGAATCTATCCGCTAATAATTTGAATGTGTTGACTGATATGATATCACCATTATATACGATCGTATGTTTTGACAAGCTGAGGCAGTTTTCAAATCGGTCGATATCAACCGTCCCGCCGTAGAGTTGGATTCCTGTTCGCGGGTGGATCATCAATTCCTTTATCGGATAGTCGTTAAAGAGCGGGATTAGCGCCTCCAAGTCGTTCGGGGATTCATAACCCAGCCTTGTTTTTATTGATAACGGTATAGGGATTTTGGGGATTATTTCGTCCAAGAATTGTTTGATGATCTCTTTATGCGGCAGCAGTCCGCAGCCTCGCTTTTTTTTGGCTACAAGCGGGGCGGGGCAGCCTAAATTCCAGTTGACGGACGCGAAACCCGTGTCGGCGAATTTGCGGACGAGAAGCAGAAATCCGTTGGGATCATGGCCTATTATCTGCGGGATCAGACGGCCGTCGTTGTTGATATTATTGATACCATCGCCCGGCAATAAATCCCTTATATGATGATCTTTGACCCGGCTCCCTAAAATCGTCGGCACGAACGGCGCGACCGTATAGTCAAAGCGTCCGAAGCGCCGTTCGTAGGCGGCTCGGAAGATTTTGTCGGTGATCCCTCGCAGGGGGGATAGGTAGAATTCCGCCACCGCCGCAAACCCCCGGCTTCAGATTTAGATTCCAGCCACCTCGATAGTGTCCGCCCTGTCCGGGCCCACGGAGATCAAGAGCACCGGAACGTCGTAGCACAGCTTTTGAATTCTGGCTATGTAGTCCGTCGCGGCGTTCGGCAGCTCCGAGAGTTTTTTGCACTTGCTTATGTCTTGCTTCCAGCCGGGCATGGTCTCGTAGATCGGCTTCGCGTACTCCAGCTCCTGAGCGTTTGTGGGATATTGGTCTACTTTTTTCCCGTCTATATTATATCCTACGCAGATTTTGATCTCGCTCAGGTCGTTCAGGACGTCGAGTTTTGTCAGGGCCAGCCTTGTGAAGCCGTTCAGCTGCACGGCTTTTTTGACCAGGAGGCTGTCGAACCACCCGCAGCGCCTCGGGCGTCCGGTGGTGCTGCCGAACTCGTTGCCTGTGGCGCGGAGGTGGAAGCCGATGTCGTCGGTCAGCTCGGTGGGGAAGGGGCCGTTGCCAACGCGGGTGGTATAGGTCTTGACTATGCCTATGCAGTGGCCGATGCTTTTCGGGCCCACCCCCGAGCCGGCGCAGGCGCCGCCGACCGTCGTGTTGGAGGAGGTTACGAACGGGTAGGTGCCGTGGTCGACGTCCAAGAACGTCCCCTGAGCGCCCTCGAAGAGCAGCCGCATGCCGTCGCGCTCGGCGTTGAAGAGGTAGAAGGCCGTGTCTTTTATGAAAGGAAGCAGGCGCTCGCGTATCTTGTGGTAGCGGGTGATGATTTCGTCTTCGTCGAGGTCGGGTATGTCGCCGGCCGGTTTGCCGTCAGGCGTTTGGACGCGCAGTTTGGCGGCGTCGTTGTTGCGTATGAACTTCTTTAAGAAAACGTTCCAGTTGAGCAGATCGCCTACGCGGATGCCGGTGCGGGAGACCTTGTCGGTGTACGCCGGCCCTATGCCGCGCCCGGTGGTGCCTATCTTCACCGCGCCCGGCGCCGACTCCGACGCGGCGTCCAGCGCCTTGTGGTAGGGAAGCACCAAGTGCGCCAAGTCGGATATGAAGAGACGGTCGGCGACGGATATGCCGGCCTCCGCAAGTTCGTCGACCTCGGCGAGGAACTGCTCGGCGTCGAAAACCACCCCGCTGCCCACCACGCAAACCTTGCCCGGAGTGATTATCCCCGACGGCACAAGGTGGAACACGTACCTGCGCCCGCCGGCGTTCACGGTGTGCCCGGCGTTGGCGCCGCCCTGAAACCGAACGACGACGTCCGCCCGCTCGGTCATGTAGTCGATGACCTTAGCCTTGCCCTCATCGCCCCATTGGGCGCCGATAACCACTGCGTTTGCCATTTTCTTTACCCTTGCCGTTGACTTTGATTTTGCTTCCTCTGTTATCATAAATATAACTGATGGCGCGGGGAAAAGTCAAAATCAAAAAAAAATTGACAATAATAAAAAAAAACTTGACAAGCGCCCGCCCGTAATGTAAATTTATTACTATGAGAACAAAATCCGTCAGCCTGATTATTATCCTATCCGTAGCCGTCGCCGCTGTAATCGGCGCGGGCGTATGGGTGCTTCTTGCCGTGCTCAAAAAGAGGAGAGAGGGCTGATCGGTTCGTTATAGCGGTAGCGGAAAAAACGAAAGGCCTGTCTCCTCTAAAGGAAGCAGGTCTTTTTTTTATTGTACGGGCATAGCGCAATATATTATATTAATGAATTAATCAACGGAGGGCAGTGTTGAAGAAGATCGGTTCACAGATTCTTGTCGACGCCTTGGTTCGCGAGGGCGTCAAGGTCGCTTTCGGGTACCCCGGCGGGACGGTCATCCCCATTTTTGACGTGCTCTACGACACGAAGGAGATCACCTTCATCCTGACGCGGCACGAACAAGGCGCGGCGCACGCGGCCGACGGGTACGCGCGGGCTACGGGCGAGGTCGGCGTCTGCATAGCCACATCCGGGCCGGGGGCGATAAACATCATGACCGGCGTCGCCACGGCATACTTAGACTCCATCCCCTTGGTGGCCATAACGGGGCAGGTCGCCTCGCCGCTCTTGGGGACGGACGCCTTCCAAGAGGCCGACGTCGTGGGTATAAGCAGGCCCATAACCAAGCACAATTTCTTGGTGAAGGACGTTCGCGAACTGCCGGAGATGCTCAAGCAGGCGTTTCACATCGCCCGCACCGGGCGTCCCGGGCCGGTGCTCGTGGACATCCCCATAGATATATCCCGGTCGGCGCTCGAAGAGTACGAGTACCCCTCCGAGGTCTCTATCCGAGGCTACAAGCCGACGGTAGAGGGGCACCCCAAGCAGATAGAGAAAGCCGCGGCGCTGATAGCCAAGGCCAAGAAGCCGGTCATTTTCGCCGGCGGCGGCGTCGTCGCCGCGGGCGCCCACGAAGAGCTCAAAAAATTGGCGGAAACGACCAATATCCCGGTCACACTCTCGTTCATGGGGCTGGGCGCCTTCCCCGGCAGCCACCCGCTCTTCATCGGGATGCCCGGCATGCACGGGGCCAAGTGCGCCAACCGCGCCTTGCAAGAGTGCGACCTGATCATCTCGATCGGCGTGCGCTTCGACGACCGCGTGACGGGCTTCGTCGCCAGATTCGCGCCCAACGCCTCGGTCATCCACATGGACGTAGACCCGGCCTCCGTGTCTAAGATCGTCCATGTCGACGTGCCGGTCGTCGGAGACGCCAAAAATATTCTTACCGCGCTGAACAAGATAGTCAAGCCGCGCGAGCCCGACACCTGGAACGAGACCGTGAAGGAGTGGCGGGGCGAGAAAATCTTCGCCTACCAAGACTCCGACGCGGAGATCAAGCCGCAGGCGGTCATAGAGAAGCTCTACGAGATCACGGGCGGCGACGCGATCGTCTGCACGGAGGTCGGGCAGCACCAGATGTGGACCGCCCAATATTACAAGTTCGACAAGCCGCGGACGCTCATCTCGTCCGGCGGCTTGGGCACGATGGGCTTCGGCCTCCCCGCCTCCATGGGCGTGGCTCTGGCGCGTCCCGGCAAGACGGTCGTCAACATCGCCGGCGACGGGTCGATACAAATGAACATACAGGAGCTGGCAACGATCGCTATCAACAACATACCGGTCAAGGTCGCGATCCTGAACAACAGCTACTTGGGGATGGTGCGCCAATGGCAAGATCTCTTCTACGGCAAACGCTACAGCTCGACCTGCCTGCGCAAAGGCCGCGGCTGCCCCGGCTGCTCCGATCCGAGAACGTGCGATAAACGCTACGTCCCCGACTTCGTCAAATTGGCGGAGAGCTACGGCATTGCAGGATTCAGGGCGACGAAGCCCGCGGAGGTCGAGGAGGTTCTGCGCGGAGGACTGGGGACAGACGGCCCCGCCGTAATGGAGTTCATGGTCGCTCACGAAGAGAACGTCTTCCCCATGGTGCCGGCGGGGAAGTCCTTAGACGAGATATTGGAGGGTTGAGAAATGAGCACGCACACAATAAGCATACTGACGGAGAACCACAGCGGTTCGTTGTCGAGAATAGCCGGGCTGTTCTCAAGCCGGGGATACAATATCTCCACTCTGACGGTCGCGGAGACCGAAGACCCCGAAGTCTCGCGGATGACGATAGTGGTGACAGGGGACAACGACATTCTGGAGCAGATCGTCAAACAGCTGAATAAGCTGATCGACGTGATAAAAGTCATGGACTTTCAGGAAGAGCCGATAATCGAGAGGGAGCTTTTATTGGTCAGGGTTGACTCGACAAAGAGCAATCGGCATGAAATTGTGGAGACCGCGAACCTGTTTAAAGCCGGAGTCGCGGCCGTGACGGCCGGATCGATAACCTTAGAGTTATTAGGAACGACGCAGGATATTGACGAGTTCATAATACTGTTGAAGCCGTACGGTATAAAAGAGTTAGTACGGTCAGGGGCTGTGGCTATTGCGAAGTCGAAGAAATGATTATTGATTTTGACTTTAATTCTCATAAACACATAAACAAGGAGCAGTAAAAATGGCAGTTATCGATTTCGGCGGTAAGAAGGAAAAGGTCGTCACCCGTAAGGAATTTTCGGTCGCCAAGGCTCGCGCCGCCCTCAAGGGCGAGGTGATCGCGGTGATCGGTTACGGCGTTCAAGGCCCGGCGCAGGCGCTCAACCTTCGCGACAACGGGTTCAAGAACGTTATTATCGGGCAGTCCAAGAAGTACAAAAAAGATTGGGACCGCGCGGTCAAAGACGGCTGGGTTCCGGGCAAGACGCTCTTCGAGGTCGAGGAAGCGGCCGAGCGCGGGACTATCATCAAGATGCTTGTCGCCGACGCGGCGGCCAGGATCATTTGGCCCTCTATCAAAAAGCACTTGACAAAGGGGAAAGCGCTCTACTTCTCCCACGGCTTCTCCATCGTCTACAAAGATCAGACGAAGGTGATTCCGCCCAAGGACATCGACGTGATCATGGTCGCGCCCAAGGGCAGCGGCACGTCGGTCCGCCGCAACTTCATAAACGGCGTAGGGATCAACTCGAGCTACGCGGTCTTCCAGAACGCTACGCGCCGCGCCGAGGAGCGCTGTCTGGCTCTCGGCATAGGCATCGGGAGCGGCTATCTCTTCCCGACAACCTTCGAGAAGGAGGTCTTCAGCGACCTTACCGGCGAGCGCGGTACGTTGATGGGCGCCCTGGCCGGCATAATGGAGGCCCAGTACGAAGTTTTGCGCAAGAACGGCCACACCCCGAGCGAGGCCTTCAACGAGACGGTCGAGGAACTGACTCAGAGCCTCATCTGCCTGGTAGACGAGAACGGCATGGACTGGATGTACTCCAACTGCTCCTCGACCGCCCAGCGCGGCGCGCTCGACTGGAAGCCCAAGTTCAAGAAGGCCACGCTTCCGGTCTTCAAGGAACTGTACGCGTCCGTCAAGAGCGGCGCCGAGACAAAGCGGGTCATCTCGGCCTGCGGCAAGCCCAACTACAAAGAGCTTTTGGACAAAGAGCTTGCCGAGATGGGAAATTCCGAGATGTGGCTTGCGGGAAAAGCCGTTCGCGATCTACGCCCCAGAGAAAAGGCCCGCGAGATCACCAAGGATACCAAGGGGATCTCCGGTCGCGGTAAGAATTAATTAAATGTGATGTTGTCGTAGGGGCGTTGCGCGCAACGCCCTTTTTAAAACAAGTGTCTGAATTAAGATTAGTAGGATTAAAAGGATTATAGGATTAAAAGAATGAAAAAAGATAAAGTTCTGATATTCGACACAACGTTGCGGGACGGCGAGCAAGCCGCCCCCGCCAGCCTCTCCGTCGACCAAAAGCTGCGCATAGCCCGCCAATTGGCCCGCCTCAACGTCGACGTGATTGAGGCCGGTTTTCCCATTTCCTCTCCCGGCGACTTCGAGTCCGTCTCTGCCATCGCCCGCGAGATAAAGGACGGCCCGATCATTTGCGGTTTGGCCCGTCTCGTCGAGAAAGACATAATAGCCTGCGCCAAAGCGGTCAGGTCGGCGTTGCGCCCGCGCGTTCACACGTTTATCGGGACGTCGGCCATACATACCGAAAAGAAGCTGCGCAAATCCGAAGGCGAAGTGCTGGCTATGATAACAGCCAGCATAAAGCTGGCCCGCCGCTTCTGCCACGACATAGAATTTTCCGCCGAAGACGCCGGACGCACCGACGGCGATTACCTCTGCCGCGTTGTCGAAGCGGCGATAAAGGCCGGGGCGTCGACCGTCAACATTCCCGATACGGTGGGCTACACGCCGCCGGGTCAGTTCGGCTCCATTATAGAGATGCTGTTCAACCGCGTGCCCAATATTGACAAAGCGGTAATCTCCGTCCACTGCCACAACGATCTGGGAATGGCCACGGCCAATTCGCTCACAGCCGTGGCGAACGGGGCGCGGCAGGTGGAGTGCACGATCAACGGAATAGGCGAGCGCGCCGGCAACGCGTCGCTCGAAGAGATCGTCATGGCTATAAAACTGCGCCCGGATTTCTTCGGGGCGCGGACTGATATTAAAACGCAGGAAATAACGCGTACAAGCCGCCTTGTCAGCGAGATATGCAGCATGCCCGTGCAGCCCAACAAGGCGATAGTCGGCAGCAACGCCTTCTCGCATTCGTCGGGCATACACCAAGACGGGGTGCTGAAATCACGAAAGACGTATGAAATAATGACGCCGCAGTCGGTCGGGTTGAAAGATAACAGGATGAATTTGACGAGCAGGTCGGGCAGCCACATGGTAAAAGCCAGGCTTGCGGAATTGGGTTACGCGGAGTCGGGTTACGATATGCAGGCCGTCTATGAGAAATTCAAGGCGTTGGCGGATAAAAAAGGGACGGTTTATGATGATGATTTGGTAACGCTGATGGAGTCGGAGAGCGGCCACGAGGTCGCGGACATGTATACGCTGGATTATCTCACGGTGGTTTGCGGCAAAGGAGTGTCGCCGATGGCGATGGCGCGTATCATATCGGACGGCGTAACGAAACAAGCCGCCGCCTACGGAGACGGGCCGGTGCACGCGGCTACTAACGCGATAGACCAGATAGTCGGATACAAAATACAAGTTGACAATCTTTACATAGCCGCGATCTCGGAAGGCAGAGAAGCACAGGCGAACGTAAAAATAAGCGCCTCTGCCGCAGAGGGTTCATTCATAGGTAAGGGCGTCAGTACGGATATTGTGGAGGCTTCTGCTTTGGCGTATATGGATATTGTCAATAAGATTGCTAGGATGAAAAAGTTTAAGAGGAAGGTGCCGAAGTACGCTAAGGATTGACTTTTATCTCTACACACTATAAAAAGAAAGGTCAGTAAAATGAAATCTTACAACATAGCGTTGATGGGCGGCGACGGAACGGGGCCCGAAGTGCTTCGCGAGGGCGTTAAGGTCTTGGACGCGGCGGCTTCCAAGCACGGGCTCAAGCTCAATTACACCGACTACGACTTCGGCGGCGAGCGCTATATGCGCACCGGCGAGACGCTCTCCCAGTCCAATATCGACGAGCTCGCCAAGCAAGACGCGATCTTCTTAGGAGCCATCGGACACCCCGACGTCAAGCCGGGTATACTTGAGGTGGGGATATTGCTGAAGCTCCGCTTCGCTCTTGATCAATATATCAATCTGCGCCCCGTCAAACTCTATCCCAACGTAGAAACGCCGCTAAAGGATAAAGGGCCGGAGCAAATCGACTTTGTGGTGATAAGGGAGAACAGCGGCGGGATATATACGGGGATGGGCGGCGCGACGATGATCGGCACGCAGAACGAGATCGCCACGCAGGTCATGTGTTACTCGCGTCCGGTGGTCGAACGTTGCATCCGTTATGCGTATGATTTGACACGTAAGCGCAATAAGAAGAAGACGCTGACGCTTGTCCACAAGTGCAACGTGTTGACCCACGCCGGTGATTTATGGGTCAGGACGCACCAAGAGGTAGGCGACGCTGATTATAAGGATATCAAGCAGGATTACAACCACGTCGACGCTTGTACTATGTGGATGGTGAAGAGCCCGGAGTTTTATGATGTGATAGTGACGGAGAATCTCTTCGGCGACATCATAACCGACTTGGGCGCGATGATCCAAGGCGGCATGGGCATAGCGGCCGGCGGCAACATCAACCCGAACGGCGTATCAATGTTCGAGCCGATAGGCGGCAGCGCCCCGAAGTACACGGGAAAGAACGTGATCAACCCGTTCGCCGCGATCTGCGCCGGGGCGATGATGCTGGAAACGCTTGGGGAAGACAAGGCGGCGGCGGCTATTGACAAGGCCGTTTACGACGCTCTCGCATCTGGCAAGATAAAGAGCATGTCCGCCGGAAAGATGGGCATGGGAACGAGAGAAGTCGGGGATCTCGTCGCGTCATTGGTGAGTTGAAAGGTAAATTTGCCAAAATGTCAACCAAACCGCGCACCCATAGCGTCGACCTATACGACACAACCTTACGTGACGGCAATCAAGCCCTAGGCATCTCATTGTCCCTAAAGGATAAGTTGATGATAGCCGAAAAGCTCAACGAGCTTGGATTGCGCTACATCGAGGGCGGTTGGCCTAACCCTACCAATACTATTGATACGGAGTTCTACGCCAAAGTCAAGAAAATGAAATTGAAGGCTAAGATAGCCGCCTTTGGATCGACAAAGCGTCCGGGGAACAAAGTCAGCGAAGACCCATTTATGCAGGCGTTGATAACTACCGGCGCTCATGTCGCGACCATCTTCGGGAAATCGTGGGACCTACACGTCAAAAAGGTCATCAACACTACTCTTGATGAAAATCTGTCGATGATCAACGATTCCGTTCGTTTCCTGAAAAAACATTTTGATGAAGTCGTCTACGACGCCGAGCACTTCTTCGACGGTTATAAGGCGAATCATGAATACGCGATAAAGACGCTACTGGCCGCCAAAGACGCCGGGGCAGATTGTCTCGTGCTCTGCGATACTAACGGAGGGCTATTACCTGATGAGGCAGTGGAGATTTTCCGTGTTGTCAAGTCAAAAATTAATGACGCGAAACTAGGCGTGCACATGCACAACGACTCCGGCTGCGCCGAGGCGTCCTCTTGTCTATGCGTGATAGAGGGGGCTTCTCATGTTCAGGGGACGATGAACGGGCTGGGTGAGAGGTGCGGCAACGCGAATCTCTGCACGATAATTCCCAATTTGCAGCTCAAGCGAGGGTTTAATCTCGTAACCCCAGAACAGCTGAAAATGCTGACGTCCGCCTCTCTCTACGTCGCGGAGCTGGCCAACACGACGCCGAACATCCGCCACCCGTATGTCGGCGAGGCGGCGTTCTCCCACAAGGCCGGCGCCCACGCCGACGGCGTACGCAAAGTGCGCCAATCGTTCGAGCACACCGACCCCGAAACCGTCGGAAACAGCCGTCAATTCGTGGTCAGCGATCAGGCGGGGGCTAGCACGATATTGGAGAAGCTGTCAAAGATCAGACCCGGTCTTGACAAGAAGGATCCCGTCGTCAAAAAAGTATTGGCGAAGATAAAGGAGATGGAGGCCGCAGGCTACCAATTTGAGGCCGCCGACGCCTCGTTCGAGCTTATCGTCCGTAAAGCGCTGGGCGAGTTCAAAGAGCCGTTCACCGTCAAAGCCTTCAGAGTGATCGAGGAGAAACGAGAAAGCGGCGAGACCTATTCCGAGGCGACGATACAAGTTATCGAAGACGGGGTATTGGAGCACACAGCCGCCGAGGGAGACGGCCCGGTGAACGCGCTTGACAACGCGTTGCGTAAGGCGCTTGTGAAGTTTTTCCCGTCGATAAAAGGTGTAAAGTTGGATGACTACAAAGTAAGGGTGCTGGACGGCAAAGACGGCACGGCGGCTAAGGTAAGGGTATTGATAGAGTCGTCCGACAAATTGAGCCGCTGGGGAACGGTGGGAGTAAGCGAGAATATAATAGAAGCGTCGTGGATCGCGTTAATTGACAGTTTGATGTATAAATTGATGAAGGGATGAAAAAAAATGTCTGAACTAGGATTAGTAAGATTTTAAGGATTATAAGGATTAAAAAGACTAGGAGCAAGCGTGTTGATTTTTAATCCTATAATCTGTTTTTTAATCCTATAAATCCTAGTTCAGACGTCTTTAAAGATTTTGATTTTAATACATAATAAGGATTACAAAAATGTCACAACAGAAATTAGACTGGTCGAACCTAGGTTTCGAGTACATGCAGACCGACTGCTACCTCCGCGCCGACTTCAAAGACGGTCAGTGGGGCAAGCTCTCTGTCTGTACCGACCCGAACTTCTCAATCCACGTCGCCGCCGTCTGTTTGCACTACGGTCAGGCTTGTTTTGAGGGTCTCAAGGCTTTCCGCCGCAAAGACGGCTCCGTCGCGCTCTTCCGTCCGCGCGAAAACGGGGAGAGGATGATCAACACCGCGAAGCGCACTATGATGGAACCGCCGCCGCTGGAATTGTTTATCGAGGCGGTGAAAGAGACCGTTTCGCGTAACATAGATTGGGTGCCGCCCTACGGCACCGGGGCGAGCTTATATGTCCGCCCGCTGCTCATAGGCGCTTCTCCGCGTGTCGGCGTCGGCCCGTCCGAAGATTATATGTTTTTCTCTCTCGGCATGCCGGTGGGCCCTTATTACAAAAACGGCTTCTTCCCCGTTAAAGCATACGTCCAAGAGTCCTACGACCGCGCCGCGCCGCTGGGCGTCGGCAACGTAAAGGTGGCCGGAAACTACGCCGCCGGTCTGTACGGGGATTACGAGGGCAAGCACAAGGGGTATCCGATATGTTTGTATTTAGACTCGGCGCACCATCGTTATATTGACGAGTTCGGCACGTCAAACTTTTTCGGGATAACGAAAGACAATAAATATGTAACGCCGGAGTCGTCGTCAATACTCCCGTCCATCACCAATAACAGCTTGCGGACCATAGCCGAGGGAATGGGGCTTAAAGTGGAGCGCAGGAAGATCGACATAGCGGAATTGCCGGATTTCAAAGAGGTCGGGGCTTGCGGGACAGCCGCCGTCATCACACCGGTCTATTCCATAACGCGGGGTGATAAGGTCTACACATTCGGTAAAGAAAACGAGGCCGGGGAGATCTTGACAAAACTATTCAAAGAGATACAAGGCATCCAATACGGGGAGATAGAAGACAAGTACGGGTGGATGTTGCCGGTGTGAAAGGATAAAAAATGATATTAGCAGCCGCAATAATCCTTTTGGCCATAATCTTTTTCGCCAGCGTAGCCAACCGCTGGCGGGTACCCCTCGTTGTCGTTTCTCTCTTTGTCGGTATGCTCTTCGGCAGCGACGGCCTTAAAATAGGTAACTTCGACAACTACGTCTTAGCTCAGCAGATAGCGAACTCCGCCCTCGTCTTTGTCCTTTTCATAGGCGGTTTCGGCACCAAGATGGACAAATTGAAGGCTGTGTTCGGCCCGGCCATGACGCTGGCCACCGTCGGCGTCGCCGTCACCGCCGCGGTCACCGCGTTTTTACTTTATTGGCTGCTTAAGATAAATTGGCAGACCTCCATGCTTATAGGGTGCATCATCGCCTCCACCGACGCGGCGGCGGTTTTTTCCATACTGCGGTCGCGGTCGCTCGATCCCAAGATGTCGGCTGCGGTCGAGGTCGAGTCGGCGACCAACGACCCCATGGCCATCATCCTGACGACCATCGCCGTGGGCATCGCCACCGCCTCCTCGTCAACACACGAGATCGGGCTGTCGCTCGGCATAATCTTGAACCTCGTGTGGCAGGTCGTGGGCGGCGTGGGGATAGGGCTGGCGGTCGGCTTCGCCGCCTGCTGGTTAAGCAGGTTTGTGACCAATCTTGACAAAGGCTACTTCTATATATACGTAATAGCCGTCATAATGCTCTCTTTCGGCGCCGCGGACGCCGCGAAAGCCAGCGGCATCCTCTCCGCCTTCTTCGCCGGCTTCGTGCTGGGCAACACCAACATCCCCTACAAGTCGACCTCCGCGACGCTTCTGGACGCGCTGTCGACGATAGGCAACGTGGTGATCTTTGTGCTCTTGGGCCTTCTGGTCTCCCCCAAGGAATTCAGCGGCGTTTTCAAGGACGGCATACTGCTCTTCCTGATCCTTGCCCTTGCCGCCCGCCCCGTAGCGGTCTTCCTGTGCACCTTCTGGGCGCGGTACTCCTTTAAGGAGATGCTCTTCCTGAACTGGGGCGGCCTGCGCGGAGCCGTACCCATAGTGCTTGCCACATACCCCGCCGCCAGCCGCATAGAGGGCGCCAACTTCATCTTCAACATAGTCTTCTTCGCCGTTCTGCTCTCTATGATTATCCAAGGCTTCACAATCACAAAGCTGGCCGACAAGCTGAAACTTGCCGTAAAAGCCAGAGCCAGGCCCCGCCAGGTCATGGAACTGGTCGCGCTCCACAACTCCGGAATGGAACTGGTGGAGATAGACGTAGACGACGAGATCTACAACGGCGAGGCGCTGGTCTCGTCGTTCCGCCTGCCGAGAGGAACGACCATAACAATGATCAACCGAGACGACAATATCCAAGCCCCCACCGGCCAGACATTGATCAAAGCCGGTGATATCTTATATGTATTGGTGAAAACAGAGGAAAAATACAACGCGATGGAAGAGATTTTACGTCATTTCAGATCAAACACTAAGACCATGCCTGTTGTTACTGATTATGAAGAAGTTGATAAAAGAAGATAAATCAAAAGATTTTGACTTTGACTTTGATTTTGACTTTATATGCGGGGTTTAGCCCCGCATATCCTATGAAAGGCGCGTAGCGCCTTTCGTCTGAAAATGATTTAAAAGCTTTTGACTTTAAGGCCTTTTTATTACCGCGCAATCTCAATACTCTGCCGAGCCGTAGCGTCATTAGGATCGATTCTCAGTATCGCCTCCCAATCGTTTATCGCCAATTTATGCGCCCCCATCCTGTAGTGCACGATTCCCCGGCTGTTCAGCGCGTCTTTGTAATCCGGTTTGACTCCTAGCGCTACGGTGTAGTCTTCTATGGCGCGGTTATAGTCTCCCTTTCGGCGGTAGGCGTTGCCGCGCGCGCATAGTATCTCAGGCGTAGCCGGTTTTATGGCGAGGGCGGCGGAGTAATCCGCGATGGCTTTTTCGTAGTCCCCCTTGCCGTCGTAGGCGCGGCTTGAGTCGCCCGTGGCGAGGGCGTCGGCTGTGACGCGGTCGCGGTCGCCCTTGTTGACGTAGGCGTGGCCGCGGTATAAGTACCCGTCGGCCGATTTTTCATCTATAGCCAGCGCCCGGTCAAGCTCCAAAATGGCTTCGTCGCACTTTCCGCCGCCCAAGAGCTTTTTGCCGTTGTCCAAGTGAACCAAAGCATCATTATTCGCCATAGTTTTCTTTCCCTATAGTAATTTTAATCTTTTTTATCTTTATTAATCTTCAACAGCCCCGCGATATGCATAAGCCCGTCGCCCGTTCCCAGGGTTTTGCTGGCCGCCTCGTTCTCCGCCAATATCCGCTGGTAGATCTCCTCCCTGTTTATGGCCACGTGCTTGGGCGCCTCTATGCCCAGCTTGACCTGGCGGTTGTCGATGTCGACAATCTTTATCGTGATGTCGTCGCCTATGCGGATCGACTCTTCTTTTTTCCGTGTTAGTACGAGCATCAGCTTTTTTTCCTGATTATAGGGTCTTGGGTTGAGTAGCGGTCGTCGTCAATCAGCACCTGCTTGCCCAACCGGGTGTTCTTGTTGATGATCAACGGTCCGGTAAGGTTTGCGGTGGAGTCTACCGGGTTCTGCCCTATCGTGACGATAGCGTAGAGCACCAGATCGTGCAGATCGCCGATGCCGATGTTGATGTCGGCGAGCTGCTCCTTGGAAAGCTTCGGACTGTAGTCCGGTATAAAGATCAGCGGGTTGATTATGGCGAACCGCAGCGGCGGCGAGCCGTCCACGCAGGCGAGCCAAAGAAACGGCTCGCACTGCGGCACCGGAACGATAACGAAGCGCTTGCAGTTCTCAAACCCGGGAATACCGCCTGGAAAGGTGATAACGTCCTCGGGCGAAAAGACCAGATCGTCTAAAAAGTCGGGCATTTTTTATCCTTAAAATCATTAAAGCCTTATAAATACCGATAATATAAATATCGTTTATGGGTGGATGAAAGTCAAGAATTTGACGTAGTAAAATGAAATTGATTTTAAAGTTTTTGACTTTTTAACGCTAAACTATTATATTTTATTATAATCGATCCTTACCGAAAACAGGTCAAAACCCATGAAAGGATTTATATTTTATGATGATCTCCGCAAAGCTTAAGTCTGCTATCGCTATTACGGCGGCGGCGTTTATGTCCGCGCTGACCGCGCCCGCGTCCGCCCAGACGCCCGATTTCGACGGCCCTGTGGTGGTCACCAACCCTGCGGCTTGGTCGACGCTGCGCACCGACTCGCTAACCGTCTCCGTGCAGGTCGATACCTCGCAGCTGCCCAAGGGGAACGGCGGCGCCGTAGATTTCAAGGTGCTCCGCCGCTCCGGTTCGCGGTCGTCCCTCTTGTTTTCCAAGAGCGTTAAGGTCGACGGCGCCGTAGCCGACGTCTTTCTGGGCCGCGTTAAGGGCGGCGCCCATGTAGGCGGCGGCGATTTTCTGAGCGTTGAGTGGAGCGTCCCCGGAACGGAGCTCAAGGGCGTCGTTGAGCCTATAGGCATCGCGGCGCTCAACGGGTCTGTGTCGCCGGAGAACAAATGGGTTCCGGCCAGCCCGTACATCTCGGCGGTGCGGCTGAAAGAGGGGCTTTCGGGCGAGAACGCGGCCGACGTGCTGGCGGGTCTCAGCGGGTTCGGCTTGGGCGGGTCTACTTTTGTAGCCGGATGGAACGCGTCGGGGCTGTTCCTGTACTTTACGCCGAGCGGCTCCGGGGCGGAGGCTGAGTTCGCGCTGGACCTGAAGTGCGGGGCGAACGCCTTTCCGGCCTGGGCTGACAGGTTTGTGACGGTCGGCGCCGACAGCGCTTACGGCATCCGTACCTCCGCCCGTTCGGTCGACGGCAAAGAGGGGCTGAAGTTCGAAGAGTCGGGCTGGGGCGACGGCAGGACGATCGTTTTTACCAAAGCAAAAGCCGGAAGTCTCGTTATGCTGGATTGGAGCGAATTGGGCATTTTACCCTTCGAGGGCCGGAACATAGGCTTCGCGGTATTCAAAGGCGGCCGCGGAGGGAAAGGTGTCGTCTATCCGGCGGGCGCCGGCCGCTCGATACCGGGAACGTGGGGCGGGATCAGTCTGGCAAAGTAGGCCGGTATTGTAAGGATTAATAAGGCTAAAAGATAAAAAATACTATAAAAAGTTGTTTTTTAGAATAGAATATAGTATATTCTACACATTCACGGTGGCTGTAGTTCAATTGGTCAGAGCACCGGATTGTGATTCCGGGCGTTGGGGGTTCAAGTCCCCTCAGCCACCCCATTTAAGTCAATCGGCAGAACAATATGAACGGTAAGTCTGGCAAGGTCGTGCTGGGGGCGCTGGTTTTGGCGCTGATGGCGGGCGGGGCTTATTTGGCCTATACTGTCCGCGACTGGGACGAATTCTTAGCCGATATAATGTCAAAAAATCCCTTTTCCAAGACCCCGCCGCCGGAAACGGAAGCCGTGAGTAAGCATGATAAGCGCGGAGAGGGCGGCGTCAAGGACTCCGGTCACGGAGGCCGCAGCGTAAAAGACGTTCTAGGCGGACCGGAGTTTTCCGGCGGAAAGGCTTCGATACCGCAGGCCGCGCCGCATACCGGCGTCGCCGAACAGCCGGCGAAAGCGCCCTCGGCCGCGCGGACGCAAAAAACAGAAGCGGCTCCGCCGCCGATAGCCGCGCTGCCTCCGCCTCCGCCGGTCAAGAAGCCGTTGCCGCCTTTCCCCAAGACAAAAGGCCCTACGCTGAATTTCACCGTGGAAACGCCGCAGACGAAGCAGCCTCAGCAGGCGGCGCTGCCGCCGAAGCAACCGCCGCAGGTAAAACAACCGTTGCCGCCGCTTCTGCCGCCGGCAAAACAGCCGTTGCCGCCGCTGCTGCCGTCGGCGCAACCGGAAGCGTCCAAAAAAGTTCAAGCCGCCGCCGCGCCTCAGCCTCCGCCGCCCCCTCCGCCCCCGCCGCCTAAGCCCCGCGCGACGATGGTGCTGTCAAGCGTAAGCGGCCGCTTGTCCGACCGCGCCGATATAACAGTCACAATGTCCGTAGAAATGATATACGAAGCCAACAGCGCCCTGCGCGAAGAAATGGAGTTCAAGCGAGACCTGCTGACGACTGTAGCGAGCGCGGTATTGCGAAAACACGAAGCCGGAGCCGTGAACACCGCGGTATTAAAGACAGATCTTTTAGCGACGTTCAACGGACAATTGCAAGCGGGAAAATTGATTGAAGTGGATGTAAAAGACCTTCAAATCGGACAGGCGGTAGCTGGTAACTGAAAATTAAAAAAGGAAGCAAAAGGAAAAAATGGGTTTCTTTGATTTAATCATCAAACTGATCGGCGGCTCCAAGCAAGAGCGCGACGTAAAGCGTCTGATTCCGATATTAGAGAGCGTAAACGGATTCCGCGCCGCAACCGCCGCCCTCTCCGACGACGAACTGAAGGCCAAGACCGCCGAGTTCCGCGAGCGCATCGCCGAGGGCGAGACGCTCGACGACCTCCTCCCGGAGGCCTACGCCGTCGTTCGCGAGGCCACGCACCGCGTCTTGGGCGAGCGCAAAACCGTGACCGACTCGGCCACCGGCGCGCAGATCCCCTTCATGGCCCACTTCGACGTTCAGGTCATGGGGGCTATCGTCCTCCATCAGGGCAAAATATCGGAGATGAAAACGGGCGAGGGCAAAACGCAGGTGGCGGCTATGGCGGCCTACCTCAACGCCCTCAGCGGCAAGGGCGTCCACGTCATCACCGTCAACGACTACTTGGCGCGGCGCGACAGCGAGTGGATGGGGAAGATATTCGGCTTTCTGGGGCTGACCGTAGGATGCCTCGACACCACCGAGCCGCACAGCCCGCAGAGGCAGGCGGCCTACGCTTCCGACATCACCTTCGGCACCAACAACGAGTTCGGCTTCGACTACCTGCGCGACAATATGTCCGGCGCGCCGGAGCACTGCGTCCAGCGGGAGTTGAACTTCGCCATCGTCGACGAGGTGGACAACATCCTCATAGACGAGGCGCGCACGCCGCTCATCATCTCCGGGCCGGTCACCAAGTCCAACCGCGAGTACGAAGAACTCAAACCCCGCGTGGTCAAACTGGTCGCCGCGCAGGCGGCGCTGACGCAGAAGGTCGTGGACGAGGCCGAAGAACTTTTAAAGCAAGACGGCAAGGAGTTCGAGGCCGGCTTCAAACTCATGGTTATGCATAAAGGCGCTCCAAGAAACAAACGCTTCATGAAACTAATAAAGGAGCAGGGCGCGGCAAAGTACATGAAGATGGTGGAGACCGAGTTCCTGCGCGACAAAAAACTGCACGAGATCGACGAGGAACTTTACTACACTATAGACGAGTCCGGCCACAGCGCCGACCTCACCGAGAAGGGGCGCACGCTTGTGGGCGGGAACAACCCGGAGTTCTTCACCGTGCCCGACCTCGCCGTGACGCTCGGCAAGATCGACCGCGACGAGTCGCTCTCCGTGCAGGAGAAGGCGGAGCGCAAAGAGGCGGCTCACCGCGAGTACGCTGAAATATCGGAGCGCATCCACAGCGTGGGGCAACTGCTGCGCGCCTATTCGCTCTTCGAGAAAGACGTCAACTACGTGGTGCAGGAGGGGCAGATTCTCATTGTCGACGAGTTTACAGGCCGCATACTGCACGGCCGCCGCTACAGCGAAGGGCTTCACCAAGCGTTGGAGGCTAAGGAGGGTGTAAAAGTAGCGGGGGAGAACCAGACCCTCGCCACCATCACCTTCCAGAACTTCTTCAAGATGTACAACAAACTCGCCGGAATGACCGGCACCGCCGTCACGGAGGCGGCGGAGTTCCAAGAGATATACAAACTAGACGTGGTGACCATACCCACCAACCGCGGGCTGAAGAGGACGGACTACGACGACGAGATATACAAGACCCACCGCGAGAAGTACAACGCCATCGTGCAGGATATAAGGGCGATGCACGAACTTGGCCGCCCGTGTCTGGTCGGCACGACCTCTATAGAAAAGTCGGAACTTTTGAGCCGGATGCTTCTGCGGGCCGGCGTTCAGCACGAGGTATTGAACGCGAAACAGCACGCCAAAGAAGCGGCTATCGTCGCGCAGGCCGGCCGTCTCGGTATGGTGACGATCGCCACGAACATGGCCGGCCGCGGGACGGACATAGTGCTGGGCGGCAACTTCGAGGCCATGGCGAATCACGATTTGCACAAGGAGAATATCGACCCCGACACGCTGACGCTGGAGGAGAAGCGCCAAAAGTTCGCCAAACTCTTCGCGCAAGTAGCGGAGGAGCACGACAAAGTATTGAGTCTCGGCGGTCTGCACATCATAGGCACGGAGCGCCACGAGAGCCGCCGTATAGACAACCAGCTGCGCGGACGCGCCGGACGCCAGGGCGATCCCGGGTCGTCCAAGTTCTTCCTGTCGATAGACGACGACCTGATGCGCATATTCGGCGCTGAGAAGATCAGGCTTGTGATGGACAAACTGGGCACGCCGGAGGGCGAGGCCATCAGCCACCCTTGGGTCTCCAACTCGATAGCCGGCGCCCAGAAGCGCGTGGAGGGCCGCAACTTCGATATCCGCAAACATTTGAAAGAGTACGACGACGTGATGAACCTCCAGCGCCGCGAGATATACGGCCTGCGCCAGCGCATTTTGCGCGGCGAGAATCTGAAGGACGAGATACTCGACCAAATAGCCAACGCCGTGGAAGACATGGTGATGAAGTACGCCCCCGAACGCGTCTATTCGGAAGAGACATGGAATATAGACGGATTGCGCGACGAGGCGCAGACCGCTTTCGGCGCGCTGTACAGCCCGGAGCGTGTCAAAGTGGAGTCAATGAATCAGAAGGAGTTGTTCGATGATCTGTGGGAGATCGTCGAGAAGCGATATACGGAGAAAGAGGAGCGTTTCGGCGCGGAGGCGATGCGCCGCTTCGAGCGCGGCGTTTTCCTCACGGTGATAGACAACCTATGGAAGGATCACCTCTTCGAGATGGACCACCTTAAAGGCGGCGTCCAGTTCAGGGCGTTCGGCCAGAAGAACCCTCTCTTTGAATACCAAAGAGAGGGCTTGCTGATGTTCAAGGAACTGCGTACAAACATATCGAGGGAGATATCGAATTATATTTTCCGTTCTGAGACGGTAGAGCGCAAACCGTCCGTAAATGCCTTCGCCGGAGCGAGAGCCGTGCACGACGCCGCCCAGACGCTGTTCGGAGGAGCGACGACGACATCCGGCGGCGGAGACGTATCGATAACCGCCCGCCCCAGAGGGATGTCCGGAGCGACAATGACGACAAACAGAGGAGCGGGCGAAGACGGCCGCCCCGCCCCGCAGCAACCGATAAGAGTAGGCCCAAAAGTAGGCAGGAATGATCCTTGTCCTTGCGGGAGCGGGAAGAAATATAAGAATTGTTGCGGACAGAATCAATGATGTTGACAAAAGGCAAGTTCTATACATTCGAAGGCATAGACGGTTGCGGCAAGAGCACCCAATTAGCCCGTGTCGCCGAACGTTTGCGAGTTGACGGTACACCCTGCCTAGTCACCCGCGAACCCGGCGGCACCGCTATCAGTGAGAAAATCAGGGAATTATTGATGTCGCCGGATAATAAAGCCATGTGTTCGGAGACGGAATTACTGCTATATTTAGCCGCCCGCGCCCAGCACGTGAAAGAAATCATAAAACCGGCTGTTGACAGGGGTGAAATAGTTCTTTGCGATAGATTTGAACAGGCTACGTTTGCCTATCAGGGCGGCGGCAGAGGTCTTGATGTCGACGCTATTCGCGGTATCAACGCTTTCGCCACGGGCGGGATTGTTCCTGATATGACGTTTATCATCGACATTTCAGTAGAGATTTCCCAAGAGCGTCTGAATAAGATAGGTAAGGGTAAAGACCGTATGGAGAGCGCGGGTACCCAATTCTTTGAGCGTGTGAGAGCTGGGTATATCAACGCGGCTGAAGCGTTTCCCCAAAAGATAAAACTGCTTGACGGTACAAAGGGATTGGACGAGCTGACGGACGAGATATTGGGGGTGATAGAATGCACAAGGGGATAATACTTGCCGGCGGCTCAGGAACGCGCCTCTACCCGACGACGATCGCAGTTTCCAAACAGCTAATGCCGGTCTACGACAAGCCGATGATCTACTACCCGCTCACCACGCTTATGCTGGCTGGGATAACTGAGATATTGGTCATCACCACTCCCGAAGACGCCGCCGCGTTTAAGCGTTTATTGGGCGACGGGTCGCAGTGGGGCGTAAAACTCTCATACGCGGCGCAGCCGCGTCCGGAGGGTTTGGCGCAGGCGTTCATAATCGGCGAGGAGTTTGTCGGCGCCGACCCGTCGGCGCTGATCTTGGGTGACAACATCTTCTGGGGTCACGGTTTGGTGGAGCGTTTGCAGTTAGCGATCAATCGTATAGACACGGCCACGATCTTCGCCTACAGGGTAAACGACCCGCAACGCTACGGGATAGTCGAGGTTGACAAGGCGGGAAACGCCGTATCGATAGAGGAAAAACCCGCCGCGCCTAAGTCGAAATTAGCGGTGACAGGCCTCTATTTTTATGATGCCGATGTCTGTAAATTAGCCAAAACGCTGAAGCCGTCGTCAAGAGGGGAATTAGAGATAACAGATCTGAACCGCCTATATATGGAACGCGGGAAATTACAAGTGGTGGATTTAGGCCGGGGCATAGCGTGGTTAGACACGGGGACGCACGAATCGATGTTGCAGGCGTCGTTGTTTGTGGAGACGATACAAGCCCGCCAAGGCCTGAAAGTCGCTTCGCCGGAAGAGATAGCCTTCAGGCGCGGGTTGATAGATGCGGGGCAGTTGATAAGGTTAGCGGAACCGATGAGTAAGAATGAATACGGACGCTATTTGTTGGATGTAGCGGAAAGTCAAAATCTTTAAAATCTTAAAATAAAGAAGCCGCTATGGAATTCATAAAAACCTCGCTATCTGGTTTGACATTGATCAAACCCAAAGTGCATTCTGACGCCCGCGGTTTCTTTTTGGAGACGTATTCCGCCCCGATCTTCAAATCCGCCGGGATAGAGAACGTCTTCGTCCAGGACAATCATTCTCGCTCGCTCCCGCGAAACGTGATTCGCGGCTTGCACTTTCAGAAGCCGCCTTTTGAACAGAGCAAATTGGTACGCGTAATCCGCGGGTCGATCTTTGATGTTGCGGTGGACATCCGTCGCGAGTCATCCACTTACGGTCAGTGGTTAGGATTCGAGTTGAGCGAGCGCAATTTCGATATGCTCTTCGTTCCCCGCGGCTTCGCTCACGGTTTTTGTACGCTTGAAGAGGGGACGGAGGTCATCTACAAGGTGGACAACGTTTATTCACGAGAGCACGACGCGGGGATTATATGGAATGATCCGACTATCGGTGTCAATTGGCCGTTGAACGGCGCGGAGCCGATATTGTCGGATAAAGATAAAGCGTTGCCTAGTTTTTAAAGTCTCCCCGTGACACTACAAGCTCGTACCCGATACTTCTGATCCGCATCCGCATACAGTTTACGCACTCAGCGGCCTCGTCGCCGGTGCAGATTTTGTTGTCGTACAGCAGGTATTTATCGCGTACTTCCACGGGCGACAGATTAGGCATGACCACGTTCGCGCCCGCGAGAATACCTTGTTCCCGCCCGGTGGCGTCGATCGTTCCCAAAGCGGTCGTCGCGGGGATCAACAGGTTTGGTTGCATCAGGCGTAAGATGGACAGGAGATTCAGCGTGAGGCGCAGACCGCCTTGTTTCTCGCCGTTAAACGGCGTGTCTGAATGCGGGATGAACGGGCCTATGCCGACCATCTGCGGACGCAACTCTTTTATAAACAGCAGGTCGTCGACAATGCGGTCGGGCGTTTGACCGGGCGAGCCTACCATGAAGCCGCATCCAACTTGATAACCCAATTCTTTAAGATTGTACAGACACTGTTTGCGGTTGACAGGCGACATATTTTGCGGGTGCAGCGAGCGGTAGTGATCGTCGTTGGCCGTCTCGTGCCGCAATAAATATCTATCCGCTCCCGCGTTACGTAGAAGTTTGTAACTCTCAAAACTACGTTCGCCTATTGATAATGTTATTGCGCAATCTTTAAATGAGTTCCTTATTTCGCTGACGATCTCTACCATGATATCGTCAGTATAATATGGATCTTCCCCGCCTTGCAATACAAAGGTACGAAATCCAAGCCTATACCCCTTTTCGCAGCAGTCAAGTATTTCAGCCTTTGATAATCGATACCGAATAGCCTTCTTATTATCGACACGAATCCCGCAATAAAAACAATCATTCTTACAATAGTTAGTAAACTCAACAAGCCCCCGCATAAAGATATCTTTCCCATAAACATCATTCGCGACGCTTCTGGCTCGTTCAAAGAGATAATCGTCATTGCAAGACAGCAATTCTTTAAATTCATCCCGTGAGAGGATTTGATCTTTTTCTAATTTATCGATTAATCCATGCATTATAAGATAACCTTATCATATTAAGTCAAAATCTTTAAAAATCAAATTCTTTTTTAGACGAAAGGCGCTACGCGCCTTTCATAGGATATGCGGGGCTAACTTGTTTATCTCAGCGAAGCCAAACCCCGCATATATAAAGTCAACATCAACGGCAACGTCAAAAGATTTTGACTTTGATTTTGACGTTATATGCGGGGTTTAGCCCCGCATATCCTATGAAGCCGAAGGCTTCGTCTAAAAAAGATTTTAAAGATTTTGACTTTATGTTTTTCAATTCAAATTAAAAGGCTTTAAAATCTTATCCACCTGAACAGGCTTCCCGTTCTCATCGTCCACCGTAACCTTAGCGAACGCCCACCCGTCAATCTTATCCGGTGCGACGCCGGCGTTGATAAACGGTTCAGGATTGAGCACAAAGACCATATCCTTGTCATTGGCGTTCAAGTCTTTCGCCCATTCAAAAAGAAATCCGCCGCCTATGTTTATACCGTAGTGGTCAAGCGCGGCGTGGTATCCTATGGCGTCTCTGTTGAGGTTGACGATACGTTCGTATGCGGCGATCGGTGTGAGTTCGCCGCTTGCCGCGGAACCGTCAGGTATCAGTTTTGTCCCTACCGTCAATTTCCCGTCGCTAAACGTAATAGTCGCCGGAAGTTTTGAAATATCCAGTCCGGCGTCTATAAACGGCGCCGCGTAGATTTCCAATATTACGTCAAACGCCCGCGCGGTTTGCCCCCCGCCCCAAATAAAACTAGCGCCGCTGTCCGGCGCGGTGATCGACCATCCGCCGCTCTCTTTGTCCGCCGAAACCAATTGCGGCGCCTTTTGCAGCAATTCGCCGAAAGCGCGTACCGAATCCTTACCAACCACGTCCAACTTCCCCCCGCAAGAGAGGGTAAAAACAGTCAACGTTAACGCGGTTGACAAACAGACAATCACAATCTTTAAAGTATGTCTCATATTTACTGCCCCTCTTGTTTATGGTGATTTTGATTTTGATTTTATATATGCGGGGTTTGGCTTCGCCGAGATAAACAAGTTAGCCCCGCATATCCTATGAAAGGCGCGTAGCGCCTTTCGTCTAAAAATGATTTTAAAGATTTTGACTTTAAAGCATTTGACTTTAAAGCTTTAACCCCTTCAACCTCAAAGCGTTAGTCAGCACCGACACCGAACTCAAACTCATAGCCGCCGCCGCGAAGACCGGATTCAGCAGCGGCCCGCCGAACAGATGCAAAGCCCCCGCCGCTATCGGAATCCCGAGCACGTTGTACCCGAAGGCCCAGAATAAATTCTGTTTGATGTTGCGTATTGTTTGTTTACTGAGATTTATCGCGGTCGGAACGTCCAGCAAGTCGCTGCGCATCAGTATGATGTCCGCCGACTCCATTGCCACGTCGGTGCCGCTGCCTATGGCTATGCCTATGTCGGCTTGCGCCAAAGCGGGGGCGTCGTTGATTCCGTCGCCGACCATCGCCACTTTGCGGCCGCCCTCTTGCAGTTTCTTCACCTCGGCGGACTTGTCTTGGGGCAGCACCTCCGACAGCACGCGGTCTATCCCGACTTGTTTGGCGATAGCGGCGGCGGTCTTCTTATTGTCTCCGGTGATCATCGCGACCTCGATTCCCATCTTGTGAAGCCGCTCGATCGCCGCTTTGCTGCTCTTCTTCAGAACGTCGGCCACGGCCACGATTCCGGCCGCTTGCCCGTCAAAGGCCACGTACATCGGCGTCTTTCCCTCGGACATTAGCCTCTCGGCGGCGGCCTCAAGGTCGGCGAGGGCTATGCCCCGCTCGTCCATCAGCCTGCGGTTCCCGGCCAAAACGGCGATGCCGCCCACCTTCGCCTCTATGCCCATACCGACTATAGCGGAGAAATTATCCGCGTCCGACAGCTGATGCCCCTGTTCCTGAGCGCCGATCACGATGGCGCGGCCAAGCGGGTGCTCGCTACCGCGCTCGGCGGAAGCCGCCGTCTTCAATAAATACCCCTCGTACACGCCGGAAGCGGCTATCACATCGGTGACGGTCGGCTTTCCTTCGGTGATCGTTCCCGTTTTGTCAAGGACTACGGTCTGAATCTTGTGCGCCGTCTCCAGCGCCTCGCCGCCCTTTATCAAAATACCGTTCTCGGCGCCCTTGCCCGTTCCAACCATAATCGCCGTCGGCGTGGCAAGGCCCAAGGCGCAGGGACAGGCTATGACCAAAACGGAGATAAAGACCATCAGCGAAAACTCAAGCGGGGATTTGCCCAGCGAAAACTCTGACGCGGACATACCCGCGAAAGCGGCATGAGCGGAGATGGCGGCGTACCAAGCGGCGGCGGCGGCGAGGGCGATGAGGCATACTATGGGGACAAAATAACCGGAGACGATGTCCGCCATCTGCGCGATGGGCGCCTTCGAACCCTGAGCGTCCTCCACGAGCTTGATGATCTGGGCGAGCGCGGTATCGGCGCCCACCTTCTCCGCCTTAAAGCGGAGGAGGCCGCTGGCGTTTATCGTGGCGCCGTAAACCGCGTCGCCCGGTTTTTTATCAACGGGCAGGCTCTCCCCCGTCAGCATAGACTCGTCCACGGCGCTCTGACCCTCCGTCACAGCCCCGTCGACCGGGATCTTCGCGCCCGGCTTCACCACGACTATGTCGCCCGGCATCACGTCTTCAACCGGGACCTCCTTCTCGTTAGAACCGTCGAGGATGATCGCCGTCTTCGGCGCCAGCCCCATCAGCTTCTTTATCGCCTCTCCCGTACGCCCCTTCGACACCGCCTCAAGCGTCTTCCCCAAAAGGATCAGCGCGATGATCACGCCGGCGGTCTCAAAGTAGAATGACTCCGCCGCCTTAAAGTCGCCGGTGACTACGCGGTAGAGGTTGTAAACGCTGTAAAGCACCGCCGCCGACGTCCCGACGGCGATGAGCGAGTCCATATTAGGGCTGCGCGCCGCCAGATTTTTAAAGCCGGCGGTGTAAAACCTGTACCCCGCGATGATTATCGGTATTACCAGAATCAGTTGAATCAGGCCGTAGGTCAAAGGGTAGCGCATCATATTGAGCGCCTTAGGGAGCGGCAGCGTGAACCACGGTATCATCGGCGACATGGCGATGTAGAGCAGCGGCAGCCCGAAGACAGCGGCCGCGACGAACTTTGTCCGCAGTATCTTGATCTCGCGCTCCCGGCGGATCTTGTCCGCCCCCGCGGCCTCTTTGGCGGCGTCCAAGGGCGTGAACCCGACGGCCGTGATGGCCTCTTTTATCGCCGACAGCCGTATGGCCGCCGGATCAAAGGCGACGGTCGCCTTCTCGGTGGCGATGTTCACCGAGGCGCTGGAAACGCCCCGCAGCTTGGCGATGGCCTTCTCGACCCGGGCCGAACAGGCGGCGCAGTGCATACCGCCTATGGGTATGGTTACATTCGTCATGTTAAGGAGTCTCCGATAAACAATATAGATCCGAATAGACCGAGTATCAATATCATTACCATATAAATATACGTTATATCGCGCCGTCAGTGTTGTTTTTTTAAATAATTTCCGAGTGGCACGATATGAATTGGCCGAGGGCTTCAGCGGATTTGGTCGCGCCGAAAAAAAGATTTGACAGATGGTACGGAAAGTAGTATATTCGTCAATAGGTGTACATGTTATACCTATTAGTGATTACGAAAGGATGATAGATTATGGACGTTTCAGACGTACTTGACGCGGCGATGTACGATAGGCGCGTGCTTAGGATGGAAACTAAAGCGCGTGGTGTCATTATAGGGATGCCCGATGGAGTTGATGAATTTGATAGTGATCCCGATAGGTTAGGCTATTACGTAGATATCAGTGCTACCGAGTTGGATACCGTCTTTTTAGACGAGGTGACCCGCATTTTAGACGAAAAAACGGGTGAAGTGCTACTCGACGTAACGATGGCCGCCGCACCTCGCGCCGTAGCCGTTTGACCGCCGCAATTATACCTGAAATGGTTAATATTCCTAAAATGTGAAAATAATTAGCATTTTGGGGAAAACATGGGGTCTTTCTTTTGTAAAAAAAGATTTTTTAATATTGACATACGTAATTACCATTAATTATTTTTATATGACGATGCAAATCATGGTCGGTCGGCGTTTAGCCGTGGTTTCTTTGGAACGATAACGGAAGTAGGTAAGGCGGATAATATGTTTGCTATGTTTGCGATGTCAGCGGTTACAGTGTTGATTAGTATGTTCTTGGCCGCGGGCGGCGTCAGAGCCGTATGCCTCGGCGCGGGCCTGTCGGCTGCGCCGACGGCGGACGGGTTGACCCGGCTTAACGCCTTATGCCGCGCCAGCATAACAAACACACTAAAATCATACAAATTACTAGGAAATA
>Ga0268262_10000728_pt1 | contig 42682 bp, 33 predicted proteins | sample TergutNc150P3_FD_190354 | JGI IMG/M metagenome (GOLD analysis project Ga0268262, IMG submission 190354) | Nasutitermes corniger P3 segment gut microbial community from laboratory colony in Florida, USA - Nc150 P3 (SPAdes) (version 2) | ecosystem: Host-associated > Arthropoda: Insects >...
TTGATCGGAACTGCCTTGCGCTTTGCGTACGGAAACCAAAACCTCGCCCCGTTCATCTTCCATTTCGATGGAAACCAAAAGACAGCTGTTGTTAAAAATGGTTATATTGAATTGTCTTTCTTTGCAGCCTTCCTTGTACAGTCTTACCGAATGTTCTCCCGGTGATAGAGTTCCGATAGTAACAGGAGAAAGCCCTCGCTCCATGCCGTCAACAAAAACTCTTACCCCGGCAAGATTGGTGCGGACTACAAGTCCCTTTCCGGCAATTTCCTCAAAAGTGTCCCCAAAAATATCGCCCGCTCTCTGCGCCGCAAGCAGAGCGGGAAAAATACAGAGTAAAGTTATAAATAAAAAAAACTTTCGGCTTTTGCTCATTTTATATATTCTATCTTATGTATCATTAAGTTGATAGCCTTTTAAATTGTGCCGGACAGTTTGCCGTTTTCACGGAAGCTCCACCAGTTTGTTTCCGAGAAAATAATATGATCTATAAATTGAATTCCCAGAATGTCTGCGGCCGATTTTAGGCGCTCGGTAACTTCATCGTCTTCGGGAGAGCTTTGAAGTTTTCCCGACGGGTGGTTATGCGCTACGCAAAACGCTGCGGCTCTGTCCTGAATAAGGTCGGCGAAAACTTCACGCGGGTGGACAATGGTCTTGTTCACTAGGCCGATGGTTACAACCCTTACCGCAAGTACTTCGTGAGCGCCATTAAGCGAAAGACTTATAAACTTCTCCTGCTTGCGGTCGGCAAAATGCCGGACTTGGGTAAAAATATCGGACGGTCTTTTTATGCAGGCCGAGAATGAGCCGAACCGCCTTCTGCCGAATTCCAGCATTGCGGCGACAGAGCAGGCTTTTGACAGCCCGATGCCGGTTAAGCCTGAAATTTCCTGTATAGAGGGGATTTTTTTGTTTTTGTCTAAAAGACCAAGCAGGTCCTCAGCGAGTTCGAATACATTTTTCCCATGAATCCCCGTATTTAAGAGGATTGCCAGCAATTCCCTGTCTGAAAGGGCGGCAGTACCACGGGTTAATAATTTTTCCCGAGGACGTTCATCCAACGGCAAGCAGGAAAAGGTTTGTTTTTCAAATACATAATCCATACATATATATATGTTCGCAGATGTACAGCGCTTTACTTTATTTGCCGAAAATTCAATAATTATGAAAAATTTTTATTTATTTTTGATTTTAGTCCTGTTTTTCCCTGTTTTTTCATGTGTTACCGTACAGCCTGAAAAACCCGTTATTAAAAGGATTCCCCACGGAACGGTAGACGTGCCGCCCGAAAAGCCCGAATCAGCGGTATTTATCATGGGGAAGGGCAGGATAGACGGGGAAAAACTGGCGCTTTTTCTTGTTCAAAACAGCCCCTACGCTCAGCCTGATTACGCTGAAGTTTTGGCGGGTCTTTATATTGAAGAAGCCGCCCATGAAGGGATCGATCACGATGTGGCGTTTGCCCAGATGTGCCTTGAAACGGGTTTTTTAAGTTTCGGCGGCCTTGTTCAGTCTGAGTGGAACAACTTTTGCGGCCTTGGCGCTATCGGGCCCGAACAGCCCGGCCTTGTTTTTCCCGATACCCGCACAGGGGTTCGTGCCCATATCCAGCACCTAAAAGCCTACGCCACCTCCGAGCCGCTTAATCTTTCGCAGGTTGATCCTCGTTACAAATATGTGCGTTTAGGTTCCAGTCCCACAATCGAAGGGCTTGCCGGAACATGGGCTGCCGACAGAATGTATTCGGAAAAGATTGGCGCTATTTTGCATAGACTATATGAATTTGCTTTTTAAAAATTTTCTTCTCTTTATGCGCTTTTTTCTATAGCTTCCAGAAGCCCGCTCAAATAGCTGATGCCTAGCGCTCTGTCGTACAAACCGTAGCCGGGCATGGAAATTTCGCCCCAGATGTTTCTGCCGTGATCGGGGCGGATTGGCCCCTCAAAACCCGTGTCGTGCAGGGCTTTCATAATCGCATACATATCCAAAGAGCCATCTGTTGAAAGATGTGCGGATTCCTCAAAATTACCGGGGCTGTTGTGCCGCAAATTGCGTACATGGGCGAAGTGTATCCGTCCTTTAAGAGCGTGTATTATTTCGGGAATGTCATTGGCGGGGTTGCTTCCCAAACTTCCGGTGCAAAGAGTTATGCCGTTTAACGGATTGTCAACCATTTTAACCATACGCAGTAATTGTTCCTTATTTGACATAATGCGCGGAAGCCCGAAAACAGGCCATGCCGGATCATCAGGGTGCATAGCCATTTTTATTCCGTATTTCGCGCAAACGGGCATTATTGCTTCCAGAAAATATTTCATGTTGGCAAGCAGGGCGGTATCGTCAATGCCGCTGTACAATTCAAAAAGTTCTTTTATACGTGCCATGCGCTCCGGTTCCCAACCGGGTAAAATGTGCCCTCCCGCTTTGGCGTTTATGTAAGCTGACATATTATTAGGATCAATTTTATCGATTATATCCTGTTCGTAAGACATTGTTGTAGCGCCGTCGCTTCTGGGTTTTGCAAGATTTGTTCTTGTCCAGTCAAAGATCGCCATGAAATTGTAGCAGACAAGATTGATGCCCGCCTCGCCCAAGACTTTCAGGCTTGCGATGTAGTTTTCGATATACTTGTCTCTGTCTTTTGCCGCAACCTTAATGGAATCATGTATGTTAAGGCTTTCAATTCCGATGATGGATAAGCCCGCTTCTTCCACTTGTTTTTTAAGCGCAAGAAATTCATCTTTGTTCCATATTTCGCCCGGCGGAACGCTGTACAGGGTTGTGATAACGCCTTTTAATCCGGGCACTTGTCGCAGTTTATCCAGCGTAACAGGATCGTGGCCGGGACCAAACCAACGCATTGCCATTGTCATTTTCATTATTTTGCATAATACAATAATTGATAATTTTCCGCAATGGAAGTTATTTTATTTTAGAAGTTGTTCCAGTTTCTCCCTGCGTTCAAGAGGAAGGGCGATTGTTTTAAGCCGTGATTTCTCGCCGGAAATAAGCTGTAAATCCCTTTTGGGGCAGTCAAGTGTTTTTGACAGGAAGCCCAACAATGCGGTGTTAGCCTTGCCGTCTTCGGGAGCGGCGGCGATTCGAATCCGCAGACGCCCGTCCTTAACTTCCGCTATTTCGGTTTTTGAAGCACCGGGAACCGCCTTTATCTCCAAAAGGATTTTACCGCCGTCTTCACGAAAACAATTATTCATATTATTGCAGAGCAAATTCGCGAAGGGTACAGGCGATTGTGGCTCTGGCGTTAGCGAAAAAAGCATCTTTCGGCTGATAACTAAAAAGCGCTTCGGTTCCGTATTTCTTGTAAAATAAATCAAGCATCGCTTCCTGATCAAATTTTTTGTTATTTAAGTCCAAAATAAAATCACGGCAGGCCGTGCAGGTTTCCAGTGTCTTGTTGAAAAAAACATTTGCGTCTATTTCTTCCGAAAGCCCTCTGTGCGGCAGGGACAAAACCTTGTAAGGCATCTTTCGGCATTTTTCTATGGAGTTTACCGTGTCGATAAAGCTTGTAAGATAGGGCGGGTATATGGTGTCGTCGGGCAGTAAAACTCCGGTTGTTTCGCTTAGTATCAGCATTTCAAGCTCAGGTATAAAAAAACTGAGCGTATCCCTTGTATGTCCGGGCGTTTCCAGTGTTTGAATCGAAAGTCCGCCAAGCGGGATAATATCCCCTTCTTTTACGATAACGTCGGCGTGAAAATCATCGTCGCTGTATGATGTGTCAAATTCACAGTTGTACTCTTTTGCCGCCACGATTGAAAGCTCGCGGATAACCCTGCGAGGAGTGTCCTTTAAGAGAACCGCCGCCCCCGCCTGCGATGTTACAAGACGCAGTGACGGCCATTCTTTCCTGAAAAAAGGCGTCGCACCGATATGGTCATAATGGGTATGAGTAATAAAGAGATAATCTAACTGCCTGCCATTCAGGGCGTTTTTAACATTTTGAATTGTGCGGCCGGCGCAATAGGCCATCCCGCAGTCAAAAATTGCGGTAAAATTATCCCCAATAAGCAGATTTCCTTCGCTTGTTCTGTGCGCAATGCAGTTAATATACCTTTTCATAATCATATACTACATTGATTAAGCGATAATGACTATACAGTGCCCCAAGAGGGACAATTCTCTGATTTTTTTCTGGATTTTCATAAAAACAGGTATTAGAATTGTAATAGATGAAGAAAATGCCCGTTTTCTATTTAATTTTACTCGTTTTGGCAATGCCCGCCTCGGCTCAGGATGCCGGGAATCCCTTTGTTGTTTCGCAAGTTTCGGCGGAGGCCAGAAATAATTTGATAAGGCTTACATGGGTAGATTCCTCCGAAGCACGGGGGCCGGTCTATATATTCCGTTCCTCAAGGCCTTTTTCAGGCTCGGTTCCGGCCAATATCAGGCCCGTAACTGTTAAATACGGGGAACAATATTATATTGATGATTCCGATGACATGGAAAACATCTATTATTTTGTCGCCGCAAGCGATGTTTCGGGACGGCGTTATGATTTTATTATTCCCCGGGTGAACAGTACAACAGTAAATGTTTCGGGAGCGGCAGAGGAAGTTACTGACAAAAATGAGCCGCAAGCCGCTCCAATTCAGGGCATTTCCAATTTATCCGCAAGGCTGGACGGGGACAGGATATTGATCGCCTTTGATGTAAACGGTCCGTTGAAAAATGCGATTCTTTTTCGCAGTACACAGCCTGTAAAAGAGCCGCGTGATTTACTTAACGCCGTTATGGTGCAATCGGGAGCCAGATCTCCGTTTATTGATTATCCTGTTCCCGGTCTTTCATATTATTATGCGCTAATTTACGAAGATGAGATTTCAGGCGGCAGCATGGAAATAACCCCCGGCGTTAACGCCACAATTTCAGGCGTTACTGTTTACAGCGGCAAGGCGGCAGAAAGGGCGTTGCGTCCCATACCGCTTCCCGCTTTGACATTGAACAACAATTTAACTGAAGGCTATTTCCTGCCGGATACGGCCGCTCCCGGTTCATTAAGCGACGATGCCGCGAGAATTATTAGAAACGCTCCGGTGCCTGAAAAACCGCCGCTTGAGCAAAGAAATCCGCGTATTTTTACGATTGATCTGCAAGCTCCTGCCGGCGGAGAAGATTCCGCCCTGTTTGATATAATAAGCGAATCCTTTGTAAAGCGTGATTGGGAAAAAGCACGCAAAGAATTACAGCACTATCTTTCATTGCCGCTGTCAAAAGACGTGGAAGCGCGCGCCCGTTTTTACTTTGGGCAGGCTCTTTACTTTATCGGAAATTACAAGGGAGCGTTGTTTGAATTTTTGTCTATTAGGCCGATTCATCCTGCGGAAGCGAATATGTGGATAGATTCTACGTTAGCGGCAATGGTTTATTAGCGCAGCGTTCTCAAAAGCGCGCGTAACTCAGGATTAGCAGGTTCCGTAGACTTGTTGATTTTCTCCGCCTGAAGCACTACCTCGTCCCCCGCTTCAATACGGTCAAAGAAGCCTACCCTTGCCAAAGTGCCTGAAGCTATTTCTTCGTCTACATTGGTAATTGTAAGTTTTCCTACAAGTTCATCGGCGCTGTAAAGAAGGGCGATGCCGTCATTGGCGATTTGAGGACGGCCTTTTTTAACCATATCGTAAACGGCATTTGGTTTAACACCGTCAGCTTTGCCTTTGTTGATAAGAGCCTGTCCCTGCCTGCGGATAAGAAGCCTTCCTCTGAAAGGCAATGCGGCGGATAACTGTTCTGTTATTCCTTTTGACGCATCGCGCAACCTGCCTGTTCCTGTACGGTAGGTGTAAAAATTAGCGGCAGGGGAGCCTGTTCTGGCTGTAAAAAGTTCTCCCTTTATTGAAATGTCCCTTTCGTTCTCGGTTACTGATACTAGCATAAAATAATCAGCGCCGCTTTCTCTTGCCTGTTTGAAAGCCTGCGAGAAAGAAGGCTGCCGTAATTGCAAATTAGCGGGCGCTATGTTGCGTTCGTGAACCAGCAAATCTTTGATAACAGACGCCGCGACTTCCCCTGCGTCCGCATGAATAAAACTTGACTGGCCTTCTATGGAAAAGACCGCTACTTTCCAGTGGCGTTCAGCGAGATCAACTGGATTTACATTCCACTGCTTAAAAAGCGCGTTTGAAAGAAGTGAGCCATAGGCTTCTATCGCATCGTTCAGGGGAGTGTCCGACATTCCCTGATCTTTTAAAAACAAGAGTTCATCAAGATAACGCGACGGGTAACCTGAAAGCCTTAGCAGTTCAGCGTACTCTCGCCTGTCATGCGCGAAAGGATTAATCCTTAGTCCCCGGCGGTATTCAAATAACGCCTGATCGGTTAAATTTCGCGTACGGTAATTTCTAGCGTTGTTAAAATGCCATGCTGCCCATCTCGCGCGGCGAGAATCTTCCAACGTAGTCGAAGAGATAAGAGTCTCTTCCAGAATGGCGCGGATAAATTCTTCTTCTTCATTTACGCTAATGGCGGTTGAGAGAACCGTAATTGCGTCCTGCGGGCGGTTTAAGCGTATCAGCGAAAGTCCTTTTAAGTACCATGCGCCGGTATTTTGCCTGTTTTTCGCAATAGAAATATCCGAAAGGCGGATTGCCTCGTCGTACTGCGTATTGCGGTAACGCAAAACCGCCAACAGCGAAGTAGACGGATCGTGATCGGGTTTGTAGTAAAGGGCGCGTTCAGCGTAACGTATGGCGTCCGGCAGCATATTGTTCTTTGAGTAAATGTAAGCCGCATAGAAAAATACCCGGTAATCATCGGGATGCTGTTCAAGGGCGCTGTTTATATAGCGGACGGCGGTTGTCCCGTCTCCAAGCGAAAGCGATACAAGCGCAAGAGAGATTAAAAGCCTGCGGTCGTCAGGATAGCGGCGTACCGCTTCCCGGTATCGAAGCAGCGCTTCCGACGGCCTGTTTCTCGCTATATCCAGTTCGCCCGCCGCAAATAACGCCTCCCTGTTATACGGCTCTTTCGTAAGTATTTCATTAACAAGCGTTGTCGCTTCGTCCAGCCGTCCAAGCGCAATTAGCGTAAAAACTTCCAGATTTGCTATTGATATATTGCCGCGCGCCAGCAGTTTTGCCTTTCGTCCCCAGTTAAGCGCCTGGTCAAATTCGGAAAGTTCGTAATAACACTCGGCAAGGGCCGCCGTTCCCTCCGCATGGGCGGAGTTAAGCCTTACGCATTCCATTAAAGTCTCTATAGCGGAATACCAGTTTTCATCCGCCATATAAGTTCTTCCTCGCTCATAAAGCGCAGCGGCGGCGTTTGCGGGTTGAGCCGCAAGGCTTATGGGAAAGAATATTAAAAGGCAGAGTATAAAAATTGTTAATCTGGAATGTAACATGTCCCCTCTTTAATAAAAAACATTATTCCTTATTACGCGTTACAATCTTTATCGAATTGATCTTGTGTCCGTCCATCTCCTGAATGATAAAATCATAATCCTTGTATTCGATTTTCTCATTTTTTACGGGGATTTTCCCGAAAAGATCAAAAACAAAACCGCCAAGAGTGTCAAAATCATCAATGGGAAGATCCAGATTTGTTTCTTCCGCCAGAGCCTCAAGGTTAACCCTGGCGTCGCACAGCCAAACACCCTTGCCTAATTCTACCACATCTTCGGTTTCCTGATCAAACTCATCCTGAATGTCGCCGATTATTTCTTCTATTATATCTTCCATTGAAACGATGCCGGATACACCGCCGTATTCGTCCACTACTATGGCAATATGCACTTTTTTCCGCTTTAATTCGCCAAGGAGATCGTCAATATGTTTTGAAACCGGAACAAAAAAAGGCTTTCTTACAAGCTCACGAATGTTAATGGGCTTGTTGTTTACAAGCGCTTTTAAAACATCCTTTACATGCAAAACACCGATAACTTGATCCACGGTATCCTGATACACAGGGTAGCGGGAATGTTCGTTTTCGCTAAGGAAGGCAAAAAGTTCGTCTTTTGAGGCGTCTGCGGAAATAAAAACGGTATCGGTTCTGGGAACCATTACTTCCTTGACGGTGGTGTCCGATAATTCCACGACGCCGCGGATCATCTGCTGTTGATCTTCTTCAAGTTCTTTTATCGCTTTGGAATTAAGTTGAAATGGGCTTTTCACATTTTTCCCCCGGAAGGGAATATATGTTCATTTTTTAATTTATTCAGTATTTCCTCCTGAAAAGCGAGCATTGGCTCTTCCTTGTCCGTAGTTTCGTGATCCATTCCGTCTAAATGAAGAATACCATGAATTAACAGCCTGCGTAACTCCTCATCTTCGTTTACGTCAAAATATCTGGCGTTTTCCCGCAGTGTATCAAGGGAAATTACAAGGTCTCCCGGCAGATAAACTGTTTTGCCGCATTCTTGCACCGTATCGCCGAGATTAAACGACAATATGTCCGTAGGTTCGCTTTTGTTTCTGTATTGTGAATTAAGAGCGGTAATTGTTTTATCTCCGCACAAAAGTATCGAAAGTTCCCAGTTGTCGCGCTTGATTTCCTCCAGAACTTTTAGCGCAAAACAGCGCATGGAGCCGCTCCAGTTGGGAAGTACCACTTCTTCGGCGTTAACCGTTACATGGTTCATTGCGCTTCCTCTTTTTGTTTCGGATACTCAATCCTTGAGTGGTAATAACCCGCAAGCACCCTTACAAACGCTTTTTTGATTATTTCAAGCTCCCGGAAAGACAAATCCGAATTCGCGAGCTGCCCATGCTCGATTTTATTGTCAAAAAGCTGTTGAATGAATTTGTCGATTTTTCCCGCCGAAGGTTTGTCAAGTGTCCGTACGGCGGCCTCGGTTATGTCGGCAAGCATTACAACGGCGGACTCCCTTGTGCGAGGGGGAGGTCCCGGATAACAAAAATCTTCCGAGCTTACGTCAACTTCCTGTTCAGCCGCCTTGTTATAAAACCACGATATGACGGAGTTTCCGTGGTGTTCGGCGATAATGCTGATAACGTCTTTAGGAAGCCCCAAACTGATCGCTTTTTCTACGCCGAGTTTTACATGGCTGCGGATTATCGTAGCCGAAAGCCGAGGGGCAATTTCATCATGCCTGTTATGTTCTGTTTGGTTTTCTATAAAATAAACAGGGTTATCAATTTTTCCTATGTCATGGTAATAAGCGCCGACTCTGGCAAGCAGGGCGTTTGCTTCAATATCCTGACACGCCTGTTCGGCAAGGTTTGCGACCATAAGCGAGTGGCTGTAAGTGCCGGGCGCCGCCGTAAAAAGTTTGCGCAGGATTGGCGCGTTAAGGTCCGACAGTTCCATCAGTCTGAAAGGCGTTACAGCGTTTAAAGCGTGTTCCAGCGGCGGCAAAAAGCCCAATGTTAACATTCCTGAGATGATGCCGTTTAAGACAGCCCCGAAAATCATTACCGGGTAGTCGTATAGCACAGCCTGACGTAAAAGCAATATAACAATAATCGCTACAGAGTTTGCCGCCGCGATAAGAAGTCCTGCCTTGATCAAACTCATTCTGTCTTTAGCGTTGTGAAGAACGGTAGAAGCCGCTATTCCCGAAATTAACGCGAATATATATGAATAATTGTCAAAAGCGTTCGCGAAGTAGGAACCTAACGGCAGGGCAAGCGCCATAATCATGGCGGGGCGCGTTCCCATAAAGACCGCAAGTATCATTACAAACAGGGCGGTAGGCATTAAAAGCGATATTGGAAAATTATTTTGACTGGGCGGCAGGAAATTAAACAGCAATACCGATCCTATAATGTAGAAACCTGTAATTGAAGCCAGGAGATATCTTTCGCTGTTGTTTATCTTTCTTCCTATAATGAGTCGCCCGCATAAGACGACGAACAACAGATAAAGCAAAAGCATTATGAATACAACCCCGATAGTGCTGCGCGGATCCCTTTTTGGCATTGAGAAATGAAGCGCCATCAGGTCTTCCATTTCTTCTTCGGTTATTATAAAACCTTTTCTTATTATTCTGTTGCCTTTCTCAATAGTTCTGTTTACAGGCGTTATTGTTTCTCTCGATTCTTCAATGCGTTTTTGGGTTTCGCTGAATGAAAAAAACGTATTTTCCTTGATAAAAGGCTCCAATAGATCGATGGCGATATTTTTAAACAAGATCGGCGTATCCATAGTCTTGATAATTTCGCCTAAGGTGTTTCTTACATTCGCCAGTGTGATAATATCGTTATACGAAATATATTCTCTTTCTAGGAGTGACGTTGAATGCTGCATTTCCGCGATGTCGGGGTTAAAGAACCTTATATCTTCCCTGTGAAATAAAAAAATTCCCCTGTTAAGGATTATATTTAAGGCTTCGATGCCGTAATTCCTGAACGCTGCCCGTCCGCCTGCCGATAAATAAGCGTTAAGCGTGTCATTTGAAAAACTGCCGGGGTATTCTCTTTCTAGCGCCTGTATAGCGGCGGTTCTGCCGCTTCCGGAAAGCCTGTCTGAATAATCGCAAAAAGCGTTCCATGAATCAAGTATTTGTTTGTTAACCTCGGTTGATGTGCGGAAAACGGCGTTGACATGTTTTGCCGCGGCTTCCATGCGCGCTCTTGTCGCTTCTTCATCAACAAAAGACAGGGTAAATCCAGCGGTAACATCCCTTTCGGCAACCTTGCCGGCCTCAAAATCGCTGATGTCGTTTATAGATTCGTTGTTTCCGCTTATAATTATCACAAAGGACGCTATAATAAGCAGGGCAAGGCTGTAAATTACCGGTCCGGATCGTAACTGTTGAATGAAAAGATTCATTCTCTTTCTGGAATTTATCATGTATAAATTAACTTTTCTTTTCATCGTATGCCTGTATTATTTTCTTTATCAGCGGATTACGCGCCACGTCGGAAGTATGTAAAAATGAAAAGTGCAATCCATCGATTCCTTTTAAGATTTCAATGGCGTGTAACAGCCCTGAATCCGTTTTGCGGGGAAGGTCAATCTGGGTGGTGTCCCCGGTTATTATCGCCCTGGCTCCTGCCCCGATTCTTGTAAGAAACATTTTCATCTGTTCTTTTGTGGTATTCTGCGCCTCGTCAAGAATTACAATGCAATCGTTCAGGCTGCGCCCTCTCATGTAGGCAAGAGGGGCAATTTCTATCGCCCTCGTTTCTTCCAGCCTGTGAATTACATCGTAAGGAACAAGAGCGTCCATAGCGTCGTAAAGCGGGCGCAGGTAGGGGTCAATTTTTTGGCTAAGGTCTCCCGGCAAAAAACCCAAATTTTCGCCCGCTTCAACTACGGGCCTCGTAAGGACTATTTTTCGCGTTTTTTTGGAAAGCGCCATTTGAAGCGCATGCGCTATGGCAATGTATGTTTTACCAGTTCCGGCGGGCCCTATGCAGAAACATATTTCATTTTCCCTCATTCCCCTGATGTAGTGCGCTTGATTTTTGGTGCGGGGGTAAACGTGGCGCAGGCCGTGTGGGATCTGTATAATTGAGTCGCGGAAAAAAGCTTCCCCTTTTTCATCGGGTTCAATAAGAGGCGAACCGTCTTCTTCGTTTTGGATAAATTCCGAGGCAAGCGCGCGGATATATTCGGGAGAGGGAGTTTCCCCTTTTTTTACCGCCGTTACAAGACTGTCCATCATTGTCCTAAAACGCCTGATGCCGTCTTCGCCGCAGCTTTCAAAGTGGATTTCATTGCCTCTTGCCGTAATGCTCCCGCCAAGGGAACCTTCGATTATCTTGAGATTTCCGTCATTCGCGCCGCAAATTCCGGAAAGAAGTTCCCTGTTGTCAAGGGCAATAGTTATGCCGTCCTCCAAAAATACCTCTAATTAATTCTATAAACCTTCCAAAGGAAACAGTCAAGCCACTGTAAAACTAGTTTTTTGTCCATTTTTCTGTTCTTTTTTCATATTTTAGGTCTGATTTTATTTCTGAAATGGGGGACCATTGTACCAAGAATGATATTTCCGTGTTTATATCATATTTTTCTACTTTGAGATTCAGATACGGAGAAACCGCGACATCCAAAGTAGCGTCCCAGTCTCCCAAATGATGAACGGCCTTTAAATTAAATCTTTTAATTTTAAAGCCTGTTCTTTGCCTTTTTGAAATATCAAAAAAATTAAATGAATCTATAAGGTCTATAAAAATATTGTTTTGCGGCCCGTCCATATACATATTTGTATATTCGTCTAGCCAGGGAACGCCCTTAAAGTACCTGAAAATAACGGCGTTTTCGGATGTCGCCGACAGCGTTAAATCCATAAAATTGGTTATTTTTAAGGTAAAGCCGGTTGTTATTTGAAAGTTTGAATTGGTATGCCGCTGCAGGTCAAAAAACAGCCTTGTGTTTACATTAAAAGAATAACCTAACCTGTTTTTAATTATATCCCGCACAGACGTTGATTTTACATAACTGAAAGTTAATTCTATGGGAGTTAAAGCCGGTTCCTCGGTTATCTGCTGCTCCCATTTTCCGACATTTGGGGTGTTGGGATTGGGGTTGATGTTTGGGTCAGGTACAAATTTCCACCTGTTCGTTTTTTTCGCTGAAAAAGACGCCTTAAAATCCCATAATGTTAATGACGAAGTAACGGCAGTAACATTAAAAGCATCATCCGGTTCCATAATCATATAAGATGTTGAATTGATTTTTTCGTATGTAATGGTTTCTGTCAGGTGTAAAGGGTCAATTTTCCATCCGTAATTCGGTTTATTATCCAGCATTTCCGGTTTTTTAAAATCAATGCGGGCGTTTGTTGTGGAATACCATACCCTGAAAGTAGCATTTGTTTGAAATAACGGATCAAGGGGCGGCAGGTCGGCGCTGATTGAAAGATTTTGCTGTTTATCAAAAACGTTAGCCGCAACGTAAGATGTTAGTTTGTGGGTTCTTATGCCGAGTATTTCCTCTCCGTTTTTAATTTGTTCTTTTCTGAATGTGCCCCATTGAGGCGTTAGTTCGGGGCCGTCTCCGCCTGTATATTTTTTGGATTTTACCAGTGTGCCTCCCAGATCATACTGTAAACTTGACTGGCCGAAAATCGGATCCCTGTACAGCGGTTTATATATTGAGTTAAACGCGTAAGAAAATGAATAGTTTGTAAGGGCGTACTGCTGTTTTTTAGCTTCTTTTATTTTATTTTCGTCTTTACTTCCCTGCGGGGTCTGCGGAGTACGGTACGCTTCGGCTTCATCATTCAGATAATTATAATCCCGCCATGTGCCGCTGCCTGAAAATGTTAATGTATTAAAATATAAACCTTCGCTGTGATCCAGTTTGAAATTGATATTGCCGTTACCGCTGATGTTTGACAGAACCGACTGGACTTCGTTCCAATTTATATCTTCCAATGTTTTCCATTTTTCATATCCTGACCTGAATTGAAGCTCCGTTGAACCGGATGGGCTTAACTGGTAGCCTATCGAGAATATGTTATTTCCGGTTCTTGGTATATCGAAAGTTTTGTTTAACACAGGAGGCGCCAGTTTATCATCAGGAAGGTTTTTTTTCGCCGGATTTTCAATGTTTTCCCACGGAGAACGAGGCGTACCTATGTCTTTCAAAGGGTCTTCCGGCTCGGTTTTTGAAGTGTTTGTATTTGCCGTATTTTTCTTTCTGCCGACAGTCAAAGGAGTGCCGGAGACGGAACCGGAAGCGCTATAGATAATGAATTTGTCAGGCGCAAAAAAAGCCCTTCCCGGGTGTTCTGTGTTAATATTTTTATTTTCGATTGTTTTAAAAGCTAATGTCGTGGACAGATTATTTAAAGACAAACTTGTTATATAAGGAGAAAGAAAGCCTATTGACGGGGTGATGTTCCCGTTTACTTGCCATTGATAAACTCCCAAGTCCTGATTTACAAGGGAAGATTCATCTGTTTCAGAGCCCTGTTGAATCATTTTAACCCAATCCATTGATTCGGAGCGCTTAAGATAAAAATCCTTTTCGATGAAAGGGTCTGAATAAAACGGAATAATCCATGAAAGACCGCCGTATGTTCCCTTTAAAGAGCTTTGTGTTTTCATCCGGTAGCGGAAAGGCACTGTTTTTGAAAAAAGATTTGAATTATTCCATTCGACAGAACCGTCGTAATTCGGGGCAAAAGGGGTATAGCCGTTGCCTACCGGAGTTAATGTTCTGGAAAAACCGGCGCCTGCGGATAAATCAAAGGAACTTAAGATTCCTTTTGGAGGCAAAGAAAAATCAACTCCTGTGTAAAATCCCAAATTTACGTAGTAATCCGCCATTAATTTTAATGTTGTGACGTTGGTGTTAGTTGCTTTTCTCCCGGTACTACGCAGAAAAATTCCGTTACGCACTTTTTCCATATCGTCAGAATTACCCATGGTTTTGGTAATGGAGGTTTTTTCGGTTGTGTCTCCTTTCGGCCGTCCCATAATATATGTGGAAGTCTGAACAAAACCGCCTTCTCTGGTGCGGTATCCGATAACCGGATGAAAAATAAGATCATCGGCGGAATAATAAAAAAACGGAAAATATAAAACAGGTATTTCTCCGACCTTTAACACCATGTTAAATACCGCGAAATCCGAGCCGGGAAGAAGCCAAAGTTTTGACGCGCTTATTGACCAAAGGGCCTCTTCGTTATTGGCGTTACTGATTCTGGCGTTATTAAGAATCATCACGTCGTCATAACTGCGGGAAATTACTGTTCCCTCAAAACGATACGCGGTATTTTCGCTTTCAAGCGTTTTTTCAGAATTGCCGTCAAGAAATATGCTGTCCCAATCGTCAATGTTAACGGTTATATTTTCTCCGCGGAAAATTTCGGTTGTATTGCCTTTTTCTTTTCTGTATTCAACTTTTCCCCTCGCGGTTATGATATTTCTGGTACGGTTGAAAAGAACTTCGTCCGCTCTTATTTTGTGTACGTCGTCTTTATCGCGCAGGGTAAGACGGACATCGCCTTTCAGCCTCGCGTAATCTTCGCCGGTAACTTCAACTTTAAAATACTCGGTAGATTGGGCGGACTCAATAATTAATATTTTACGATTATCATCTGTGTTTTTTGGTTCCGATAAATAAAAATATTCCCTGATGCGTTTGGCAAGATCTTCTTTTGTTCCGCTTTCCGAAAGACCAAGCGAGCGGCACCATGCCGCAAGTTCCGGCAAGGTTGAGGATTTAATCTCAAGTTCAGCCTGTTGTTTTTCCGCCGGAGTCAATTTTTCAACAACAGGTTTTTTTCCTTCGGCAAGTCCGTCCCCAGAAATTTCCTGACTGTATAAACCGGCATAAAGAGTAAATAAAAAACATAGGGTAAAAAGCAGTTTGCTTTTCATTTTCTCCCGTTTTTTGGCGTTTTGTTTCTTTTAAGCATTTCGGCGATGTAAGCGCCGGTATAGGAATTGCCGCATTTAGCCAGTTGTTCCGGCGTGCCTGTGGCGATAACTTGCCCGCCTTTTTCACCGCCCTCAGGCCCCAGATCTATAATATGATCCGCTTGAAGCAGTACGTCCAGGTTATGTTCTATCATTATAACAGTATTTCCCATATCTACAAGGCGCTGTATTACTTCCATAAGCTGTTTTACATCGGCAAAATGAAGGCCTGTGGTAGGTTCGTCCAAAATATACAGGGTTTTTCCGGTTGAACGCTTGGAAAGTTCCAACGCCAGTTTTACCCTCTGCGCCTCGCCTCCCGAGAGCGTCAGCGCCGACTGGCCTAGTTTCACATAACCCAGTCCTACGGAAAGCAGGGTGTCCATTTTGCGCGCGATCTGCGGAATGGGAGCAAAAAAAACGGCGGCCTCTTCTATGGTCATGTCCAGAACTTCGGCGATATTTTTCCCCTTGTAACGGATTTCAAGCGTCTCCTTGTTAAACCTTTTGCCGCCGCAAACATCGCATGTTATGTAAACATCAGGCAGAAAGTTCATCTCTATTTTGATGGTTCCGTCCCCTTCGCAATTTTCGCAGCGGCCTCCGCTTACGTTAAAAGAAAAACGTCCGGGCCTGTAGCCTCTCATTTTAGCGTCGCTTAAGTTTGCGAAAAGGTCCCTTATCGCCGTAAACCCCTCGACATAGGTTATCGGGTTTGAGCGCGGCGTTCTTCCTATTGGGCTTTGATCGATGTCGATTATCTTGTCGATATTTTCCGCGCCCTCGATTTTTTTATATGCGCCTTCGGTATGGTTTGAATCGTTGATTTTATTCGCCAGAGCCGGATACAAAACGTCGGAAAGCAGGGTGGACTTGCCGGAACCTGAAACGCCCGTTATGCAGGTAAAAGAGCCAAGCGGTATTTCCACGTTGATGTTTTTTAAGTTATGTTCGCTCGCTCCCTTGATTTTAAGGAAAGCGCCGTTGCCCTTGCGTCTCTGTTTCGGAATCGCCATGTTAATAGCGCCCGACAAATACTGGCCTGTAAGGCTTTCTTTTACTTTCATTATATTTTCGGGGCGGCCCTGCGCTACAACATAACCGCCGTGAACGCCCGCGCCAGGTCCCAAATCGACGATATGGTCGGCTGTGCGCAAAGTCTGCTCGTCATGCTCGACTACAATCAGCGTGTTGCCAAGGTCGCGCAGATAGAGCAGGGTGTCTATCAGGCGTTGGTTGTCCCTCTGGTGAAGCCCGATAGAAGGTTCGTCAAGAATGTAGAGAACCCCCACAAGGCTGGAACCTATCTGCGTAGCGAGCCTTATCCTCTGGGCTTCGCCGCCCGACAGGGTCGAGGCTTTTCGTTCAAGGCTTAGGTAATCAAGCCCCACGTTCTGCATAAACCCAAGACGGGCGTTTATCTCTTTTAGAATTTGATACGCGATCTTTTTTTCGTTTGTGTTTAATTTTACGGTTTCAAAGAATTTTAAAGAATCCGTCACGGAAAGGCAGGAAAGCTCCCAGATGTTTTTCCCCGCGACGGTTACGCCTAACACCTCTGGCTTTAGGCGCTTGCCTCCGCAGTCTTCGCAGGGTTTCTGGCTCATGAATTTTTCCAGCCAGTCTTTTACGCCCGGCGACTGGGTTTCCACATAACGCCTTCTTAGCTCTTCAAGAATACCCTGAAATTTCGCTTGATACTCAAAATGGCTTGTTCCCTCTCTGTTCACATAACGCACTTTTATATCGTCGTCTGTGCCGTAAAGAATAGCGCTCACTATTTTTTTTGACAGCTGCTTAAAAGGCGTATCAAGGCTGAACCCGTAATGTTTTGACAGGCTTTTAAAACGGCTGCGGTTCCACGCCGCGTCAGGGTTGTAAGGAATAACCGCACCCTCGTTAAATGAAAGAGAACGGTCGGGGATTACAAGGTCGGGATCAAACTCCATTTTACTGCCTATCCCGGAACAGCCGGGGCACGCCCCAAAAGGGTTGTTAAATGAAAAAAGACGAGGCTGCAATTCAGGAATTGATACGCCGCAGTCGGGGCAGGAATTCTTCTGCGAGAAAACGTGTTCGCTGTTTTTTCCGTCTTCGCTTACAAGCACGATCATAAGGCCGCCTGCCGTCTGCACAGCGGTTTCAACGGATTCAGCAAGCCGCGAACGAATGTCCTTTCCAATCACAAGGCGGTCTACGATAATTTCAATCGAGTGTTTTTTTTGCTTGTCCAATTTGATGCTTTCGTCAAGGTTTACGGGAACTCCGTCTATCCTTGCTCGGGCGAAACCGGCTTTGCGGGCGTCCTCAATTATTTTCTGGTGTTCTCCCTTTTTCCCTCGAATAACCGGAGCCAGCAGTTGAATCTTCGCCCCTTGTTTGAACTGCATTATTGTCTCAATGATTAAATCAACAGGCTGTTCGCGGATTTCCTTTCCGCAGATAGGGCAGTGGGGGATTCCTATCCTGGCGTAGAGAAGGCGGTAGTAATCGTAGATTTCGGTTACGGTTCCGACTGTGGAACGTGGGTTGCGGTGGGTTGTTTTTTGTTCTATTGAAATCGCCGGAGAAAGCCCCTCAATATAGTCAAGGTCGGGCTTATCCATGCGCCCCAAAAACTGGCGCGCGTAGGCGGATAGGCTTTCCACATACCGTCTTTGCCCCTCCGCGAAAATTGTGTCAAACGCTAGCGAGCTTTTGCCGGAACCGGAAAGCCCCGAAATTACGATGAGCTTATCGCGTGGAAGCTCTAGATCGATGTTTTTAAGGTTATGCTCGCGCGCTCCCTTGATGATTAATTTATCCATATATACGGTAAGAATAACGGTTTTTAGGTAGGTGGGGAATAGGGAGACAAAACCTTGCGTCCTCCGGTTCTTTCCTATAAAATAAAGATAGGAGTAAACCATGATGCTTTCTGAATTAAGCGCGCCCATTGCCGATTTAGCAAAAAAAGTCAACGACCACTGGAGGCGTCTTTGAAGACGCTGAGTTTGTCAGGCGCATAGAGGAAATCGAGGCGAAAACCGCCGAACCGGGTTTCTGGAACGATCAGGAAACGGTTGAAAAAACAATGGCTTCCCTTAAAAGTCTGAAAAACCGTTATGAGCCGTGGAAAGCGCTTCGTGAAGAAACCATTGATTTACAAACCCTGCATGAACTTGCCGTTGAAGCAAAAGACGAAAACGAAACCGCAGGTATAGAAAATTCTTTTAAAAATTTATCCGCGAAATACGAAAAGCATAATTTAATAGAACTCATGGCAGGTGAAATGGATAAGAACGCCTGCTTCCTTACCGTTCATTCCGGCGCCGGCGGAACTGAAGCATGCGACTGGACGCAGATGCTCTACCGCATGTACCTTCGCTGGGCGGAACAAAAAGGCTTTTCCATTGAGGAGGTTGATCAGCAGGAGGCCGAGGGCGGGCTTAAATCCGCCACCTGCAAAGTGGACGGAGAGTACGCTTACGGTTATTTGAAAGGAGAGTCGGGCATTCACCGTCTTGTAAGGATCAGCCCGTTTGACTCTAACGCGCGCAGGCATACGTCCTTCGCTTCCGTCTACATTTTTCCTGTTATTGATGATACAATAGAAGTGGATATAAAACCCGAAGATCTGCGAGTGGATACTTACCGTTCAGGGGGCGCAGGCGGTCAGCATGTAAACAAGACGGACAGCGCTGTTCGTTTTACGCACTTACCCACGGGCATTGTTGTCGCCTGCCAAAATGAGCGCAGTCAGATTAAAAACCGCGCGATTGCCATGAGCATGCTAAAAGCTCGGTTGTATGAATACTACAGGCAGGAGAAAGAAAAAGAGAACGCGAAATTCTCTCAAGAGAAAAAAGATATTTCATGGGGACATCAGATAAGGTCTTATGTGTTTCAACCTTATACGATGGTAAAAGATTACAGAACAAAGGTTGAAAAAGGGAATATTCAGGCCGTGATGGACGGGGATATAGACCCCTTTATTGAGGAGTACCTTAGGTTTTCGTGGCGCAACGGAAACGTACAGCCTGTTTATGATGACGAAGAAGAAGATGAATAATATTAAGAGGTTTTTTTGAAAAACAGAATATGCGCACTTTTTTTTATTTTTTTCTCTTTTTACGCCAATATCTTCGCACTTGGAAAGTTTGAAACAGAAGAAACCGAAATTAAAAAACAGGATAACGAGTGGATTTTATGCGTAACGGAGTTTGACGTTAAATCTCTGCCGCCGGGTAAATTGTCCATCGCCGGAGCGATAACAAGAAAAGTTGTGGAAAGGCTTAACGAGATAAGTTACCGTACCCGTGTATCTCCCGAATACGCCTATTACGAAGGATACGCATGGCATAAAAAGCGATCGGCGGCCGCTAAAAGTCTTTCTGCCAAACTGGAAGAACGTTCCCTATTAATTTTTAACGGAGAAACCGAATGGAGGTACAGGCAAAACCTAGCGCGCGTAAACGCGGAAATTGAAAAACTTAACGCAGCCTTTGAAGAGATTGACAAAAAAGCGCCGCTTATTAACAGTGAGCCTGTTTTTAAATTAACAGATGGCAATATTAAAGCTGAGTATCCGGAGCAGCCAAAGAAAGGAAGCGAAGATAAATTCTGTAAAACCCAAAAAGCGGATGCGTTTCTTACCGGTAAAATCATTGATTTTCACGGAAGGTTTAACATTTCAATTAAACTTTATGCGGTTTATTCAAAAACATTTATCTACGAAGACAGCATTATTTTTTCTCCCGACGATTTGGAAAGCGCATTAAATGAAATAACTTCAAAATTAATACTTACGCTTTCTGGGAGCAGGCCGGCGGCAATAGCGGTAAAAACCGAACCTGCGGACGCATTGGTTTTGATAAATAAATCTTTTGCCGGCCGGGGAGATACCGGAATTATTGAGCGTCCGCCCGGAAAATTTGAAATTACTTCTTCCGCTAATGATCATGAAAGTATAACTGTAGAAACAGAACTTGCCGCCGGAGAAATAGCCGAAATAAAGATAAAACTATTGCCGAAGGATTTTGTTAATGTGGAAATTCCTGGGACTGCAAGCGGATTGGCCGTTTATCAGGGCGCGTTGTATGTCGGTGAAACGCCGTTAACATTGCGTTTGCCTGTGGATACTATGGAATATATTGAGATTGACAGCGGCGGCGGATTAAAAGGAACGGCGGTATTTAATACACCGCTGGAAAATGATTCAACTTATTCACTGTCTGTAAAAGACAGGAAGCTGCCGGAGAAAGGGAGCGTAGAGAGAGCGCGAACTTTATATTATTGGTCATGGGGCGGTATGTGGGTCACCGGTATTGCGGCGTGGATCGCTTACAACTCATTCGCTAGTTCGAATTCAGCGATTATATATAGCAGCGGACAGGGGAATAATATAAGTGATCGATTTTATGAAGATAATAAAAGAATGTCTAATATAAGAAACGGGACATACATAGCGTTAGGCACCGTATCGGCATTTTGGGTGTTTAATATAGTCAGATATCTTTATCTTGCAAACCGGGGTTCTACGCCGGTTGTAAAACCGGGTAAAAAAAGTGATATTCGGTGAAAGGATAAAAAATTTTTTTTCAGGCGGTTCCGCCGTATCCGAAGAACTGCTTGAAGATTTTTGCGATATATTGATTGAAGGGGATTTTGGGGCACAGCAGGCGTATAAAACAGCGGAACTGTTAAAGGAACGCTGTAAAAAAGAAAAAGTACTGGACGGTACGTCAGACGTACCGTTAAAACTTGCCGAAATCCTTGAAGAAGAACTGCTTAAGGCGAAACCGCATGAGGCTGTTTCTTCAGCGTCCTCGGGGTTTACAGCGATACTTATTTTGGGAGTAAACGGAGCGGGAAAAACCACAACCGCCGCAAAACTTGCATCTTTATATAAAGAAGAATATAATAAAAAGATAATCCTTGCCGCCGCTGATACGTTCAGGGCGGCGGCCGTCGATCAGCTTAAAATTCATGGGCAAAAGCTTGATGTGCGTGTTGTAGCCCATAAACAGGGAGGCGATCCGGCTGCGGTAGTTTTTGACGCGCTGGAAGCCGCAATGTCGGCGGGAGCGGATGTTGTCATTGCCGATACCGCCGGGAGAATGCATACAAAATCAGCGTTGGTAGAGGAATTGCGCAAAATTGACAGGGTAGTGGAACATAAGGCGGGAAACGCCCGTTATTTGAAATACCTTGTGCTGGACGCTACCACCGGAAGGAACGCTTACGCGCAGGCGGAAGTTTTTCATTCAGCGGTCGCTTTGGACGGGGTAATACTTACCAAGTATGATTCTACAGCGAAGGGCGGAGTGGTTTTTTCTTTGGCGTCGGAATTACATTTACCTGTGGTGTATCTTTGCACAGGAGAAAAATACGGGGATATTGAGATTTTTGATCCAAAAAAATATGCGAGAGAATTTACGGGTATTCGGCAATAAAATAATCTCTACTCTTAAAAACTCAGCCTATATCCTGATACCTGCTGTTATGCTTTTATCTGTGGGCATAATCGCCCTGACGCAGGAAGAGCCTTTTCAGACAGGTAATTTATCCGGCGGCAGTGAAGTAAACGGGCTTCAGCCGGATTCTTCTTCCGCTTATGAAAAAGAGCGCGTAATTCCCGAATGGGTAAAACCCGAGCGCTGGTTTCGCTCCAATTCCGGCGGAATGCCGCTGGAAGAAATGAAGTCAAAAATAGCGGCTATGCGCAGCGAGTATGCGCTTGTTATTGATTTTACGGATTCCTCCAACCTGCCCGCTTCTCTGCTTGATTATTATGAAGATAATTTATTTATTGAATTACGCGCGCTTTACAAAAATGGCAGGCAAGACCGTACTCAGTGGATATTCAGGGATGAAAATTTCGGGGTAAGGCTTATTGCCGTTTTATTTGAAGCAAAACATGAAAGCGGTGATGGTAAAGAAAATCGGGATTCTGAAATTATAGGAGCAAAAACCGGAAGTAAACCAGGTTCCATAAGCGGATTTATTGAGATTTATGATGATAAATATCATTTAACAACTGAATATAGATATTCCGATAAAGGTGAAAAAACCAAAATAGAGTATTCATATAACGGTAATATAAAAATCAGCGCACGGACAATGTTATGGGACGAAAATAAAAGAAACTATATACAAACCTATACCGATTATTACCGTTATAACCGTTCGTCATTTTTGCGCGCTGTAGAACGTGTCTTTTCAAAAGATCAGCAAATTACAAGCGCAGATAACGCCGTTACAGACAGCGAAGTAACTGATGATACCGTTGTAAAAGTTTCTTTCCCGCCCAACATTCTTGCCGCCGCGAAAAGCCGGTTTACAATGAGCGAGAAATATAACGCTTATCCTGATTTTTTCGGCGAGATTTTTGTATTAAAAGACTCAAAACTTGTATTTTCAACCGATGAACACGGAAGGGTAAAGGAACAGACCTTGTTCAGCGATGACGAAGAAAAAACGATTATCTGGAAGATTGAAAATACATGGTCGAAAGATCGCATTGTAAAAATAACCAAAACAGAAGGGGAAAACGTGCTTTTGGCGGAGTATGAATACAACAGGAACGGGGACAGGGTTCTGGAGCGCAATTTTTATAACGGCGTTTTGGAAAGAGTTGTCCGCTCTGATGGCAAAACAGATATCGAAGAATTATATCTTGATAATAAATTAGTGCTAAAGGCGGTTTGGGAAGACGGAAGGAAAATATCGGAATCAAGGGTAAATGTAAATTGAAAAATAAATGGGTTTTATTTATAGCGTCACGGTATATCTTCAAGGGAAGATCAAATTCTCCCATTCTCGCGATACTTGGAATCGCCTTTGGGGTTCTGGCTCTTATTGTGATAATCGGCGTAATGAACGGGTTTCAGCTTGGATTTATCGAAAGTATCATAGAAATATCGTCGTATCACCTGCGCATAGAATCAGTTCCCCTGGACTTAATAGCGCGGGCGCATGATGAGATAATGACGGTTCCCGGAGTAAAGGCGGCGGTTCCTTTCTGTGAATTTCAAGCGCTCGCTAAGGGAAGAAGATCGGGACAGCAGGCGGTTGTGGCAAGGGGAGTTCCCGAAAATGTCCTTGATACGGATAAATCAATGGAAGCAAAACTGGAGTTTGAAGACGGTTTTTTTGATATTTCCGGACATGATTCCGTTTTACTTGGAACAGAACTGGCAAGAAGGCTTGGGGTTATCGGCGTTGGAGATCGGGTAACATTGTTTTCGATCACGGGAATTTTATCGGCGCAGGACGGCAGCGGCCTGGATGAATTAACGGTAACAGGGATTTTCAGAACAGGTTTTTATGAATATGACTGCAGTTGGGCGTTTATTAATATTGAAAATAAAACTTTCTCCGCTGAAGACAGCGGCGTAAAAATAGGCGTAAAAATCAATAATCGTTTTCAGGACAGGCTTGTTCTTGAGCGTATTAAGAAAAAATTATCGAATGAAGACGGTTTTCAGGACGTAAAAATTTCCAGTTGGAGGGATTATAACCGTTCTTTTTTCGGGGCGCTTAGAACGGAAAAACTTTTTATGTTTATCCTTGTGGGGCTTATTTTTATCGTAGTGGCTCTTAATATCTATCAATCGCAGAGAAGGGCGGTTTTACAGCGCCGTGAGGAAATCGGCCTGCTTCGCGCGGTCGGCGGCGGACAAAGGGCAGTGCGTTTTGTTTTTGTCTGCGACGGAGCGATTATCGGGTTTGCCGGAGCGGGACTCGGGCTTGTTTTCGGGCTTGTTATCGCCTGCCATATTCCTCAATTTTTTTCGTTAGTCGAAAGTGTTGTAAATAATTGTATCGTTTTGCTTAACAGTCTGGCGGTTTTTTTTGGAGAGATGCCAACCGGAAACTTTGCCGTTTTTTCTCCCGCTATTTTTTATATTAAAGAAATTCCATCAAGGATAATACCGGCGGAAGTAATAATAATATTTATGTTTGGTTTTCTTTCCGCTCTGTCCGCGGCATGGTTTGCGTCGCGAAAAGTTGCTAAAATACAACCGGCGGAGGTACTGCGTTATGAGTAATATTCTTGTCAGGGCGCAAAATATAGTAAAAAATTATGTTTCCGGAACGGAGACCCTTTATATATTAAAAGGAATTAATTTTAAGATAGAAGAAGGAATGTCGGCGGCGATAACAGGCCAGAGCGGAAGCGGCAAAAGCACATTGCTTAACATTATAGGCGGGCTTGACCGGGCCGATGAAGGGAGCGTTTTTATCGGCGATGATGAAATTACTTCCCTTTCCGAAAAGGAAATGGCAGCGTACAGATCAAAACGGGTGGGCTTTATTTTTCAATTTCATTATTTGCTTAAAGATTTTACCGCTCTTGAGAATATTATGATTCCCGCCTACATAACCGGAATGAAAAAAAAGGACGCGACGGACAGGGCAAGAACGCTGCTTGCCGATGTAAAACTTGAAGACAGAAAAGACCATTTTCCCTCGCAGCTTTCGGGAGGAGAGCGCCAACGTGTAGCGGTAGCCAGATCAATGGTAAATGATCCGGCGTTGATTCTGGCGGACGAGCCTACCGGTAATCTTGATCCGGCGAACAGCGATATGGTTTCAGAACTGCTTTATGCCGCCGCTCAGAAGAGGGGAAAAACCTTAATTGTCGTAACACATGACGAAAAAGCCGCCGCAAGGGCTTCTGTCCGCCTTGTTCTGGAAAACGGGCAACTGTCTCAGGGGCGGATATTTTGAAAAAGAAAGCCGCTTTTTTTATAGCGCTAAGGTACCTGTGGGGAAGGGCCAATGAAGGCGGACGCTATTTGCGCGGTGCCGCCGCCGGAATTGCCGTAAGCCTTATACCTATTATCGTAACATTAATAGTAGCGGACGGCATGATCAGGGGGATAACAGACCGCTATTTAGAACTTGGAACCGGGCATTTGCAGGTTTTTGATATGTACTCTTTAGAAAAAAAAGAAAATATTATAGAAGAAATAAAAAGTTATAACGGCGTAAAGGGAGTATGGCCGGAAACGCGCGGTACAGGAGTGCTTGCCGGAAAAGGCGGGAAAACGGGAGTTACGGTGCGCGCCGTAGAGTCTTCATTTTGGACAGATCCGGACAGCGCCAGATTTTTAAAAGTAATTTACGGCGAACAAAAACCTGAAACAGACCGTGATATTTTGTTAGGTGTAACTCTGGCGGTTAATACAGGCGCTAAAATAGGTGATACTGTCAGGCTTATGACGATAAAAAACACGGGAGGCCGCCAGCTTCCCGTAACGGCGCCTTTTGTAGTGCGTGGCATAGTTTCATGCGGTTACAACGAGCTTGACGCTCTATGGTGCATTATAAGCTACGATGGCGGAAAGCGCGTTTTGTCCGATGAACAGTCTTCGTCCAGCCTGATTGTTAAAATCGACGACCCTTATAAAAAAGCGGATGATATAGCGTGGGCGCTGTTTGAGGATTTGGGTTCAGGTTACAGCATATACACATGGAAGGAGCTTTTACGCTCTCAGTACAGCTCTTATGAATCCACAAGACAGCTTCTTTTGTTTATAATGGCGTTGATAGTGATTGTTGCGGCGATTAACGTTTCTTCATCCACAAGTATGCTGGCTCTTGAAAGAAACAAGGATATTGCCATCTTAAAAGTTTCGGGAGCGGACATAAAAGGCGTTACAGGTATTTTTCTTTGGGGAAGTTTTCTTACAGGCGTTACAGGCGCCGTTGTTGGCATCTCGCTTGGGTTGTTAATTGGTGTTAATATCAACATATTGATCCGAGGGCTTGAAAAAGGATTAAGTTTTATTTCCGGCCTGTTCCACGGCGGTGAAGTAAAAATACTAGATCCCGGTTTTTACCTTGAAACAATTCCCATCATAATAGACTGGACCGCTGTTTTATTAATCGGGTTATTCGCTGTTTTCTGTTCAATTCTCGCCTCATGGATTCCTGCCCGCCATGCCGGAAAATTAAAACCAATGGAACTTTTAAGAAAGACTTAAATTTACAGCCTGCCCGCTATAGCGTCGATAAAATCCCATGAGTTAAGAACTTTATCCGGCGGAGGATCGGAAAGTTTTGCCAAGTCTCCCGTCATTATTCCGTCTTCTATAACGCCAAGCACTGCCGCTTCCAGCCGTTTTGCGAAATCCGCTAGATCTTTCAGGCCGTCCAATTCAGCGCGTTTTACTAGCGCGCCTGACCACGCAAAGATTAACGCCGCCGGATTAGTGCTTGTTTTCTCGCCTTTTTGCCAGCGGTAATAGTGCTGCTGCACGGTACCGTGAGCCGCCTCATATTCAAAAACGCCGGAAGGGGAGACAAGAACGCTTGTCATCATGGCGAGGCTTCCGGCAGCGCTGGCGATCATGTCGCTTTGAACGTCGCCGTCGTAATTTTTGCACGCCCACAAAAAACCGCCTTCGCCCTTTACCACACGCGCGACGGCGTCGTCAATTAATGTGTAAAAATACTCAATGCCGCAGGCGGCGCATTTTTCTTTAAATTCCGTTTCGTAAACTTCGTTAAAAACCGCTTTGAAACGCCCGTCGTAAATTTTTGAGATTGTATCTTTTGTAGCAAACCATATCGGCAGTTTTTCAGCCAGAGCGTAGATAAAGCAGGCGCGGGCAAAACTTCTGATTGAATCGTCGTAGTTATGAATACCCTGAACGATGCCTCTGCCTGAAAAATCAGCCACTTTTACACGGCGCTCGGTTCCGTCATTTTTTGTGTAAAGCAGTTCAACCTTGCCCGGTCCCTCAATTTCCATTTCCGCCGCTTTGTAAACATCGCCGTAAGCATGGCGGCCGATAACTATCGGAGCTTTCCATGTGATGATCGAAGGCTTAATCCGGTTTACGGTAATGGGTTTGCGGAACACCGTCCCGTCCAGAATAGCCCGGATCGTAGCGTTCGGGCTTGGGTGCAGATATTTAAGATTGTATTCCTTCTGCCGCGCCGTGTTAGCGGTAATGGTGGCGCACTTTACCCCTACGCCGAATTTTTTAATCGCTTCCGCCGATTTTACCGTTATCTCATCGTTGGTATTATCGCGGTTGGTAAGTCCGAGATCGTAGTATTCGGTTTTCAGGTCTATAAACGGAATTAACAGTTTATCTTTTATAACCTTCCATAAAACACGGGTCATCTCGTCCCCGTCTATCTCCACAAGCGGAGTCTTCATATTGATTTTAGCCATAATGTTATTATAGCGGTTTTAAGAAGGATTGGGGAGTAGGAAAAGGGGATATAAGTTGAAAGTCCGTGTTGGTTCTTGGTATTACAGCAGTTCCCCGTATTTCCACACGAAGACTTTTTTCATTACTGTCGCCAAGAGCATATATGTAAGGATAATCGCGCACAGCCAGGGGAAGTAGTATAACGGCAGGCGAGCCATGTGTAACTGCGAGCCAAGCCATGTGTATGGAATAACAGTGCCTACGGCGATTCCCAAAGTGGTAAGCAGCGTTAGCTGCACAGAAGCCCTGCTTTGAATGAAAGGAATTTTCGGGCTTCGTATCATGTGAATTACCAAAGTCTGCGACCAAAGGGATTCCACGAACCATCCTGAGTGGAAAAGCATCATAAACGTAAGACGCGCTCCTTCATCAAGGGAACTGAACGGACCTCCCGAGAAAAGAGGGCATATAATAAAGAAGAGCAGGCAGTATGTGGCAATGTCAAAAATGGAGCTTACAGGCCCTATCCAAATCATAAAGCGACCTATACTCGAAGCGTCCCATTTTCTCGGTTTGCGCAGGAAATCAAGATCGACATTGTCCCACGGAATCGCTATACACGAAATATCGTAGATAAGGTTTAAAACAAGAATTTGAATCGGCAGCATCGGTAGAAACGGAAGGAAGTAGCTTGCCGCCAAAACCGAGAACATATTGCCGAAGTTGGAGCTTGCCGTCATTTTTATGTACTTGATTATATTGGCGTAGATTTTTCTGCCTTCAATAACGCCTTCTTCCAGCACCATAAGGTCTTTTTCCAAAAGAATGATATTCGCCGACTCTTTCGCTATGTCAACCGCCGTGTCAACCGAAATGCCGACATCAGCCGCCCTCATCGCCGCGGCGTCGTTGATACCGTCGCCCATGAACCCTACGGTATGCCCGTTCTCGCGCAGGGCGGTTACAATGCGCGCCTTCTGGCTGGGCGAAAGTTTTGCGAAAACATTGTATTTTTCCACCGCTTTTTTTAAATCATTGTCGTCCATGCTTTCCGCGTCGGAGCCGAGCAGTATATGATGAGCGTCTATCCCGACGGAGTGGCAAACTGTGCGCGTAACGCCGTCGTTGTCGCCCGTTAAAACTTTTACTTTTACGCCGTATTCACCTAACGCGGTAATGGCCGCCGCCGCGCTTTCTTTCGGCGGATCCAGGAAGGCAAGGTAGCCCATAAAAATCATTTCGCTCTCGTCCGCAGGCGTTAGGGCTTTGTCCGCCGAAAGGCTTACTTCTTTACGAGCTAGGCCTAAAACCCTCATTCCCTTGTCATTAAGCCTTCGGCAGGCGGCTAGGATTTCTTCGCGTAACTCACTTGTAATCGGCGATATTCCGTTGTTGTAATCGGCGCGGGAAGAAATGGAAAGCATCTCCTCAACCGCACCCTTGGTAATCAGTTCCGTTCCTCCGTCTATCTTTTCAACGGCTACGCTCATTCTGCGGCGGTTAAAATCGAAAGGAATCTCGTCCGCTTTCTTAAAATCCACCCACAGATTAACAAGTTTCGCCTCACGCGCGTAGTTTATTATGGAAATATCCATCAGGTTTTTTAAACCCGTCTGATAATAGCTGTTTAAGAAACCGTAACGCAGAACGTCAACATTGTCGTTGCCGTGTATATCAAGGTGCAATTCCAAAATGACTTTGTCCTGTGTTATGGTTCCCGTTTTATCGGTGCATAACACGTCCATCGCTCCGAAATTCTGAATGGAGTTAAGGTTTTTTACGATAACGCGCTTTTTCGACATTGAAACGGCGCCCTTCGCGAGGTTAGCTGAAACAATCATTGGGAGCATTTCAGGCGTTAAACCTACCGCAACTGAAAGCGCGAAAAGGAACGCCTCCAGCCAGTCGCCTTTTGTAAAACCGTTTACAAGAAGAACAATGGGAACCATTACAAGCATAAAGCGGATAAGCACCCATGATACGGAGCTTACTCCCTTCTCAAAACTTGTAGGAGGCGCTTTTGTTTGAAGCTGTTTCGCAAGGGTGCCCAATGTTGTGTCGTCCCCGACTGTAACGACGACGGCGGTCGCCGAGCCTGAGATTACGTTGGTTCCCATAAAGGCGAGGTTTTTGTATTCAAGAGGGTTGCGGCTGGCGCTTATCGCGGGGCTTGCGAATTTTTCAACAGGCTCGCTTTCGCCCGTAAGAGACGCTTGGCTTATAAAAAGGTCTTTTGCGGTAATTATGCGCACATCCGCGGGAACCATGTCGCCTGCGGCAAGGTAAACCATGTCGCCTACTACAACTTCGTCCATCGGGATTTCTTTTTTTTCGGAAATCGTGTCGCCCGATTCGCTGTCATGAAATTTTCTGGCCACGCAGACAGTGGTTTCTACCATTTCGGAAAGGTGTTTCGCCGCATTACCGCTTCGGAATTCCTGTATAAACCTGAGCATACCCGACACAAATACCATTGTTACAATGATGATAATGGCCGTTAAATCGGTCGTGCCGGGAGCCGCCCATATAACGTCCGTAAAAAATGACACTGTCGCTAGGGCTATTAAAACTATGGTAAATGGATTGATAAACGAGCTTACAAACCGTTTTAAAATTGTGTCTTCGGTTTGGTACGTTATAATATTTACGCCGTATTCTTCCCTCATTTCTTCAACGTCTTCTTCGTCGTAACCGGCTATGCTGTTGTCATATTGAATTAAAAGGGTATTGCCGTCTTTGCTTGCCGCCCTGAGCAGTCTTCTGCGGGCGCGTTCCGTAGTTGATAAAGGCACGCTCATTTTGCTTTTAAGTTCTTTTTTGGTCATTTACGGCCCCCGGACAAATATTATGCTTTATTATAAAAACATATATTGGATTTTTTTTCAAGCGACTTGACAGTTTTTAAGTATAGGTTTATTTTGAACTATGTTATTTGATTTTGGTTATATTGAAACGCGTTGGGTTTGGGTCGCCCTTGTTGTTGTTTTTGCCGTAATTGAGGCTTTTACCTTAGGCTTAACCACTATCTGGTTCGCGATTTCAGCTTTTGTAATGGTTTTTCTGTCTTTTCTTAAAATCCCCTTACCGGTTCAAATTATTATTTTTCTGTTAATATCCGGGGTTCTGTTGTACTTTACCCGTCCTTTGGCGGTTAAGAAATTCAAGACAGGCAGGGTAAAAACCAATGTGGAAAGCCTTGCCGGGATGCATGCCCTTGTAACAAAGCAAATAAGCGAATTTGACAGGGGAGAGGTAAAATTGAACGGACAGTTTTGGACCGCTCGTTCCGAAGACGGTTCTACGATTAAAGAAGGAACAAAGTGCGAAGTAGTGCGCATCGAAGGCGTTCAGGCAATTGTTCGTATTTTAAGCGAAAAAGAAGAAAATATTAAAAGAGAGGTATAATTATGTATGCTATTATTGCTTTGTCGGCTATTGTGTTGTTAATTATTATTTCCAACGTAAGAATTGTCTCGCAGTCAAACGCTTTTGTAATTGAGCGTCTTGGCGCGTACAATGCGACATGGAGTACGGGAATCCATGTAAAAATGCCGTTTATTGACCGCATTTCCAGCAAGGTGTCTCTTAAGGAACAAGTCGCCGACTTTGCGCCTCAGCCTGTAATAACCAAAGACAATGTCACAATGATGATAGACACGGTTATTTATATGCAGATAACGGACCCGAAGCTTTTTACTTACGGCGTAATAAACCCCATGAGCGCGATTGAAAACCTTACAAGTACCACATTGCGTAATATTATCGGCGAGCTTGAACTTGACGAGACTCTTACTAGCCGCGACATGATCAATACCCGCATGCGCACCGTTCTTGACGAAGCCACAGACCCCTGGGGAATAAAGGTAAACCGCGTTGAAGTTAAAAACATCGCCCCGCCAAAGAGTATTCAGGAAGCGATGGAGAAGCAGATGCGCGCCGAGCGAGAAAGGCGCGAATCAATCCTTAAAGCCGAAGGCGAGAAGCAATCGGCGATCCTTGTCGCGGAAGGGCAGAAAGCGTCAGCGATTTTAAAAGCGGAGGCCGAAAAAGCGGCGGTAATCCTGCAGGCGGAAGCCGCGAAGGAAGCCCAAATCCGCGAAGCGGAAGGCGAGGCGCAGGCTATTCTTAACGTGCAAAAGGCTACCGCGGACGGGCTTAACATGATAAAGAGCGTAAATGCCGATGATCCTCTGATTAAGCTGAAAAGCCTTGAGGCCCTGCAAAAGGTAGCAGAAGGGCAGGCGACAAAAATTATTATTCCCTCCGAGATACAAAATCTTGCGGGGCTTGTAACAAGCGTGGCGGAGTTGGCAAGGAAATAGAGGAAGAATTTCCCTATATTGAGGATATTCGTTAATCTATATATAATACTTTTATGGTAAGTATTGCTTTTACCGGCGGGGGGACAGGAGGGCATATTTATCCCGGACTGGCGGTTGCGGCAGAATTAAAAAAACTGCTTTACGGCCGCGAGTTTGAGTTATTTTGGATTGGTTCCTCCGCTAATCCGGATCGTTCCCTTGTGGAAGAGGCCGGAATAAAATTTTTCAGTATCCCTTCAGGAAAATTAAGGCGTTATTTCTCGCTTAGGACTTTTGTTGATTTTTTTAAAGTTATCGGCGGTTATTTTGCCGCGCGTAAAATTTTGAAAAAGCAAAAAACTCTCATTTTGTTTTCAAAAGGCGGTTTTGTAAGCGTGCCTCCCTGCGCTGCGGCTTCCTCTTTGGGTATAAAAGTATTTACGCACGAGTCGGACTTTAGTCCCGGGCTCGCTACAAAAATTAACGCCCGTTACGCGGCACGCACAAAAGGAAGAATTTTTACCGCTTATGAGGAGACGGGGCGTTTTTTCCGCGAATCATTTCGTAATCACATAACAGTCAGCGGCAATCCTGTGCGGGATATTTTTCACAATGCGGACGCTAGAAAAGGCAGAGCGTTTCTGGGAGTTGAAGAAAACGCGCGGATTCTTCTGGTTCTGGGCGGCAGTCAGGGAGCTGTCGAAATAAACGAGCTTATTCGCGCTATTTTGCCGGAACTGACAAATATTTATACCGTTGTACATCAAACCGGTCCGAATCTGGCGTGGGATATTCCGGCGGATAAAAGATACAAACCTTTTCCGTACATTAAAGGTGAAATGCCTCATGTAATGGCGTCAGCGGAACTTGTGATGGGCAGAAGCGGCGCGGGTATTTGGGAATGGGCGGTTTTGGGAAAGCCGATGCTGTTAATCCCTTTAAGAGGTTCCGGTACAAGAGGCGATCAGGTTGAGAACGCCGGATATTTCCGGGAAGCGGGGGCCGCTCTTGTATTAACAGGAGATGAAGCGAATCCAGAATCGCTGTTAAGCGCCATTAAGTCATTGGAACAGGACAAAGAAAAGCGTATGACAATGGCGGAAGCTTCTTTAAAGATTGGAAAAAGAGACGGAGCGGGTTTTATAGCGCGAATGTTGGCGGATGAAATTAAAAAATCGGACGGAGGATGAGGTGAATTTTTCAGTGCTTGACTTTGTATTTTTGGGGTTAATAGGGCTGTTTATGATCCGCTGTTATATAAAAGGATTAATAAGCGAGATTTTATCAATGGCGGCCGTTATTCTGGGGCTTTTGGCATCGCTGTTATTTTACAAAAACGGCGCGGCTTTTATAAGGGCGAAATATCTGCCCGATTTAAAAGTAATTCCTGAAATCCTGGCGTTTATCGCGTTGTTTATCATAGTTTTTATAATTATTAAGCTTTTTGAAATAATACTAAACGGCGTAATTGAAGGGGTAAGCCTTAAAGGAGCGGATCATTTTCTTGGCCTTATATTCGGCTTTTTGGAAGGCCTTGCGGTTATCTGTCTGATACTTTTTATTCTGAAAATTCAGCCTCTTTTTGATCCTTCACGTTTGTTACACGACAGTTTTTTCGCAAGAATATTGCTTCCGCTTATTATAGGAAAAACAATGTGGAGTACGGACGGTGTTTGAAAATATCATAGAGCAGGGCGCTGTCCTTCAATTACAGGATGATATTCTCTCGCGCAGGCTTGCGCCTTCCATGTTATTTTACGGCCCTTCCGAATCAGGAAAGGGCAGCGCTGCGCTAGAACTCGCGCGGGTTCTTTCCTGCGAAAAAGAAGCCTCATGGGAATGTAAATGCCCATCCTGCGAAAAACACCGTTATCTGCAGCACGCTGACTTGTTGATACTCGGTCCCCGCTCCTTTGCCGCGGAAATTTCCGCCGGTTATTCGACATTTTTGCGCAATCCGGCAATCGACGGGACTAAAAAATTATTTATACGTTCCTTGCGCAAACTGCAAATTCGATTTTCTCCCGTTCTAATGGAAGACGATCCGAAATTAAGCAAACTTTCTTCCGTCTTGCAGTCCTTTGAAGAAGGTTTAAGCGATTTATGGCTTACAAATACCGCGTCTGTTGACAATGCCGTTCTTGAAAAACAGTGTACTTCTCTTGTAAAAACCGCCCAAACCCTTATTGAAGACGGAATCGGCGGCACAATACCAATTGACCACATAAGAAAGACGGCGTACTGGTGCAGGCTTGCGCCGGCCGGAAAGCGCAAAACGCTTATTATAGAAAACGCCGAAAACATGAGAGATGAGGCGCGTAATTCGCTCTTAAAACTGCTTGAAGAACCTCCCGCCGCCGTCAATATTATTCTTACGTCGCAAAGACGCGAGGCTATTATGCCGACGATTTTGTCGCGCCTGCGCCCTTACCGTTTTTTGAAAAGGAGCGCGCAAGGCGAGAAGGAAGTGCTCCGCAGGGTTTTTCAGGATTCTGTAAAAGAGGAATCCCTTGCGGCGGGAAGGTCTATTATAAGCGCGTATCTTGATTCGTTTCTTCCGGCGGGGGCGGAAAAATTGTACCCTCTTGCGGCGTGGTTTATAGTTTCGCTTGCCCGCGCCGTTACGTCCCTGGATAAAAAGAACGGAACGCAAACCGCCAGGATAATAACCGTACTTGGGCAGCGTTATGCGCCAATTGCTAATGAAGCCGGTTTTGAGCGCCCCATAGACGCCGCCGTCATAGTTAAAACGCTTTTAGAAAAAAGTTCCAATTTTGAAAACGATTCAATTTCCCGCTTTTTTGAAATTTGCCTTGACATGGTCTGCGCCGCCGCACGCGGAGACTATGATCCGCAATTTATCATTTACAGAGACATTTTCAGAAAGCGCATAAATGAAACGGAAACCGCTGTAAACACTTTGAATATCAGCGCGGCTCTCGCTCTTGAAGGGCTTTTCTACAGCCTGAAAAATGATATGGTAAAACCATACCGGGAAATTTATGGTTAAATTTTACCGCAGGGCGCTTAACAAAATTGATAAACTCGACACAGGACAGCGAAAAGAACTTTTAGTTTCCGCTATAGGTGAAATTAACCTTCTTGAAACTGTGATGGATTCCATGGACGTAGGCGTTTTGGTTTGTGATGCCAAAAACAATCTTGTAATGGCGAATAAATTCGCGCAGAGGCTTTTTCCTATGAACTTGAGCGAGGGGGTAGAACTGTGGGCGGCGTTAAAGGACGAAAATATAGCGGAGTTTTTCAAAAATATCCTTCTTAACAGGGAAAAGGTAAACGGCTATGAAATGAATATCGAGCAGAATGAAAGAAAAAGACTGCTTTCTGTTAACGTAGTCCCGCTAGTGCAGGAAAAGCGCATAACAGGCTCGTTGATTTATATAGAAGACATTACCGAAAAACGAAGAGGAGAAGCCCGCCTTAGAAGGGCGGAAAACCTTGCGAGCCTTACGACTCTTGCGGCCGGCGTCGCCCATGAAATAAAAAATCCTTTGGGATCTATTTCCATTCATCTTCAGCTTTTGCAAAAGGCGTTTGCGAAAAAAATTAAAACGTTTGACGCCAAGATCGAAAAATATTTTAATGTGTTAAAAGAAGAGGTGAACAGGCTTAATCTAATTGTAGTGGATTTTCTTTTTGCCGTGCGCCCAATGACTCTGGATTTAAGGGAAGGGGACATTAATAAATTAATTTCGCAGTTAATTGAATTTGTCCGTTACGAACTGGAACGGGCAAAAATCTTATGTCTTTTGGAGCTTGAGGAAAACATGCCGGGGATTTTATTCGATGAACGTTATATGAAACAAGCCCTGCTTAATCTGGTAAAAAACGCGCAATCCGCAATGCCGAATGGAGGAATTTTAACCATTGCCACAAACCGCGTTGACAACGATATAAGGATATTATTCAGCGATACGGGCGTGGGAATAAGCGAAGAAAATCTTTCAAAAATATTCGAGCCTTATTTTACCACAAACGAGGCGGGGACAGGATTGGGGCTGACTCAGGTTTTTAAGATAATTAAAGAACATAAGGGAGAAATTTCGGTAAACTCCAAAGAAGGTGAAGGGACAGATTTTGAAATATTATTGCCTGTGTATCAGAAAGTAATTAATATGATAGAGTATAGCGAGGGAGTAAAGAAATGAAGTTTCACCTTCTTGTAATTGACGATGAAAAAAATATCCGCGAAGGCCTTGCCGAATATCTTGAAGAGGAAGGCTATGAAGTAGCGTGCGCGAAAGACGGAGAAGAAGGTTGGAAGCTTTTTTCCGGAGGAGATATTGATCTTGTTATTACCGATTTAAGAATGCCGGGTATTAGCGGAGAAGAACTGATGCGCCGTATCCTTGCGCAGGCTCCGGGTTTTCCGGTAATCATGCTTACAGGTCACGGTTCCGTAGAAACCGCCGTTAACTCAATGAGGGACGGCGCGTGGGATTTTCTTACAAAGCCTGTAGACATGGATCATCTTTCTTTAATAATAAAACGCGCCCTGGAAAACCGCGAACTTGTTTTTAAACACCGCCAGATGACCGAAGAGATTGAAAGGCACAAGCAATTTAAATCGATAATCGGCAACTCGCGCAATATTCGGGATGTATTTGATACTATGAGCAAAGCCGCTCCAACAAAAGCCTCTATTTTAATTACAGGAGAATCAGGCGTAGGGAAAGAACTTGTGGCGGACGCGATACATGAACTTTCTCCGCGAAAAGATTTCCCTATTGTAAAGGTACATTGCGCCGCGCTTTCTTCGTCTCTTCTGGAAAGCGAGCTTTTCGGCCATGAAAAAGGGGCGTTTACGGGAGCCGTTTCCCAAAGGCACGGACGCTTTGAGCTTGCCTCAGGCGGTACTTTATTCCTTGACGAAATAGGCGAAATAGACCAGAACATACAGATAAAACTTTTACGCGTTTTGCAGGAAAAGAAATTTGAACGTGTCGGCGGTGAGAAAACTGTAGAAGTTGACGTGCGCATTATCGCCGCCACGAACAAAGACTTAAAGGCGGAGATAGAAAAAGGCAATTTCCGCGAAGATTTGTACTTCCGTCTGAATGTGGTAAATATACTTGTGCCTCCGTTACGCGAAAGAAAAGACGACATTCCTCTTTTGGCGGCCTCTTTCCTGAAAGAGTTCTCGCAGGAAAACGGAAAAAAAATCGAAGGCATACACGAAAAAGCGCGTTCCCGCCTTTATTCCTACGAATGGCCCGGAAACATCCGCGAACTTCGCAACTGTATCGAAAGCGCTGTTGTTATGTGCCAGTCAAACATGATAACCGTAGACGATTTGCCCCCCGTCCTGCGTAACGCCGCCGACGAGGGCTGGATAAACATCAGACTGGGAGCGAACATGGAAGAATGCGAACAGATAATTATCCGTGATACCCTTTCCTACTGCAAAGGAAACAAAACCAAAGCCGCCGATATGCTCGGTATCGGAAGAAAGACGCTTTTGCGCAAACTTGACGGCGGGGAAGAGTAAATTATGGATAGAACACATTTTTGGATATTTTTACTAAAAATTGTTGTATTTATTGATTTTTTTTAATCTTGACTTTTTTGTATAATCATATATACTTTTGTTTATATTATCGACTATCATCAGGGTCGAATCATATTGATAATCAAACGTTGTTTGATAAAGGTTTTGAGATAGAAGATATCGAATATATACCATAGGAGGTACATATTATGAAAAAATTGATAGGGTTATTTTTGGTAATAACCGTGCTTTTCCTGTTTTTTTCTTCATGTAATAAAGGAGGATCATCAGGCAGTATTCCCACATTTGACCAGCTCAAATTGGGCGAAGATTATACCAACCTGAAAGCTAATATCCGCTTTAAGACACACCGTACGGATATTGTGGATACTATTCTTGCGGGATATATAAAGGATTTCCAGAAAATGTATCCGAATATTACAATCAGTTATGAAGGAATTACGAATTATGCCGAATCAATGACAACCCGTATCAGTACACCGGATTGGGGAGACGCTTGTATGATCCCCACAACCGTTCCTTTGACAGAGTTGGAAAATTATTTTCAACCGTTTGGAAAAACAGAAGTACTTGAAAAAACATACAATTTCGCAGATAACAGGGCTTTTATGGGAACAACATACGGATTGCCGTCAACATCCAATGTTCAGGGCATTGTATATAACAAAGCCGTATACCAAAAAGCCGGAGTTAATCCTCTGCCGAAAACCCCGGATGAATTCTTAGCCGCTCTTAAAAAAATAAAAGACAATACAAATGCGATTCCTCTGTACACCAACTTTGCCGCCGGTTGGACAATGGGCGCATGGGACGCTTATATCGGCGGTTCAGCTACAGGCGATCCTGATTACATGAATCAAAAACTGCCCCGCGAAAAGAATCCCTTTGCCAACCGCGGAAACGGAACAGGTCCTTATGCAGTTTACTATATATTGTATGAATCTGTGGCGCGCGGTCTTGTAGAAAAAGATCCTTCAACAACCGACTGGGAAAGCTGCAAAGGCAGAATTAACCGCGGCGAAATCGCGACTCTGGTGCTTGGTTCGTGGGCGATTGTACAGATGCAGGAAGCAGGTCCCAACCCGAAGGATATCGGTTATATGACTTTCCCGATTACCGTAAACGGAAAGCAGTACGCTTCAGCCGGTGCGGACTACTGTTACGGCGTTAACAAAAATTCTTCCAAGGATGTTAGACTCGCGTCCTTACTGTATATCAAGTATTTAGTTGATAAATCCAATTTTGATTATGATCAGGGCGGTATTCCCACGGTAAAGAGCCATCCTCTTCCGGCTACATTGGCGGCGTTTGACGGCATTCAGCTTGTTGCCGACAGTCCTGCGAAAAAAGGCGAAGAAGATTTATTTTCCAATATCAATGTGGAATCAGAAGTTGGTCTTAACATGGATAACCGCCATGTTATAAGTATTGTTGAATCAGCATTGAAAAAATCCCCGACATTGGACAATTTAGTGGCCGGATGGAACGCGAACTGGACAAAAGCGCAGCAAAAATACATTAAGTAGCGGTTGTTCACAGCGAACCTAAAAATTTAGATTGTCAAACCTGTTGAGCAGAGGACCGTCTTTCTGACGGTCTCTGCTCAATTATAAGGGGATATATGTTATGAAAGCTGATGTTAAAAAATCATTATTTAGCACTGTACGCGGTCAACAAATAGTAGTAGCGGTTACATTTATGCTTATACCGCTTTTTTTATTGGTTCTTTTTACCTATCTGCCTTTTTTTAAGATGGCGCAATTCAGTTTTTATCAAATGAAATATATCGGAAACCGTATGTTTATAGGGTTGGAAAATTATAAAGATGTATTTACAAGAACCGAAATGTTAGGTTCTCTGCGGCTGAGCCTTTATTATTTGGCCGCTTCTTTTGTACAACTTGGTCTGGCGCTGTTTTTCGCAAGCGTTCTAAGCATGAAAACAATGTACAAGGAATTTTTTAAGGGAGTAATTTTTTTCCCTTATCTGGTTTCCGGTATAGCTATAGGTTTTATGTTCAAGTTTTTTTTCACGCGCGGATTTGTTCTGGATACTGTTTTGATAAAGTTAGGATTTATCCAGGATAATCTGCCTTTTTGGTTGAGAGACAGCGGTGTAAATAATACCATGTTGGCGGCCACTTCCGTATGGCGTTATCTGGGACAGAACATGGTACTGTTTATCGGAGCTATTTCAGCAATAGACCCTCAATTGTACGAAGCCGCGGATATGGACGGCGCTTCCACATGGGATAAATTCCGTCATATAATGCTGCCGGGTATCAGTTCCATTGTAGTATTAAACATGATTTTGGCCGTTTCAGGCTCCATCAGCGCGTTTGAACCGCCGTATGTTATAACAAACGGCACATTCGATACCTCTACCTATTTTGTTACAATGCACAGCATGGCGCATGAAAAACAGAAAGTAGGCCTCGCCTCCGCTATGGCCATTGTTCTTATGTTACTTATCGTATTGGTAACTTTGTTACAGCGGTTTATCAGCAGAACTTTCCTTGAGGAAGATAAACACGGTTATATATTCAGCGAAAGACGCGCCATGCAGAAACGCGCTAGAAAATTAGTTAAATAAAAGGAATATATGTATGAAAGATAATATAATGAATTTTTTTAAATACACAATGTTGGCGGTGGCTTCTTTTATTGTATTGCTGCCTTTTATCTCTGTTATCATAACAGCTTTCAAAACAGTGGAAGAATATAGCACAACTAACGTGATGGTCTTGCCGGGACAGTGGTTTTATCTTGAGAATTTTGTAGTCGCGTGGCAGAGGGCGCTTATGACAAGGGCGTTTATTAATACAACTATAGTATTGGTTTTTGTATTAACAGGCTCCATTTTGATTAGTGCGATGCTGGCGTTTGTTTTAAATCGCATCAGATTTCCCGGAAACAGCGTGTTTAGAAATATGTTTCTTTTTGCTTCCCTTATTCCGGGCGTAGCTATGCAGGTAACGGTATATCAGATTATGTATTCTCTGCATCTTATTAATAGTCTTGGCGGTTATATTATCCTATTAATGGGTTCCGATGTTATCTCAATATACATTTTTTTGCAGTTCTTTGCCAGTTTGCCTATTTCATTGGATGAATCGGCCATTTTAGACGGCTGCAGTTTGTTCGGCGTATTTTTTAAAATACTGCTGCCCCTTACACAGCCTGCCATTATTACCTGTATGATCTTAAAAGGCGTTAGTACCTATAATGAATATTATATGGCTAACCTTTATTTACAGGACAAAACACGTTTACCGGTTGTGGCGACTTCGCTTTATAAATTTACAGGCCCTATGGGAAATCAATATAATTACATCTGCGCCGGGGTGCTTATTACCATAATCCCGGCGTTGATAGTTTTTATTCTGTGCCAAAAACGAATTTACAACGGTCTCGCACAAGGAGCCGTAAAGGGTTAGTTATAACCGGTATATCATGGCGATACCGATGCGGTAGAATTCAAGATGAGTCGGATTGGAAGTATTTACCGTCCGGTTACGGTAATACAAGTCCTTCCAGTTTGGTTCTATAAAGTTCCTCCGTGTCCAGAACTGAGTAAGAACGGCAATATCAATATTTTTGGTAACTGTAAAATTCAAGATAAGTGAATATGTCCAGCGTATTATATCGTCTCCCCATTTTGCGCGGCCCGGCGTATCGTATAAATAAAGATCAGCTTCCGCAAGAAGCGCCACCATATTAAGGAAGATCGGCATTTTATACCCTATAAGCAGATTACCGTAATAATTATAACCATTACAGTTTTCTCCCTGATATCCGCTGTCATTTTCATAATACCATGATTCGCCTTTTGCGGCGGCGGTGTAGCCTCTGTAGTTGATTTCATGGTAACTTCTAGCGACTACGTGATTCCATTCTCCTGGAAAAACTGCGGCTAAATCCGCCTGTAAAGCGGCGCCGATTTGCGCTTTCCAAAGCAAACCCCCAAAAGAATTTCCTGAGTGTTCGGGCTTGCTTTCCGCGTCTGATCTGTTAATCCCGATTCCGTACATGTCATTACCGAAAAGTTTGATGTTCCAGCCGGAACCGATTGTGCCTCCCGTTATAAACTGGAAAAACGCGACAGGCGTCCAGATCGCTTCGGTGGCTGTGTCGATTGAAATTGGTGATATTTCTGCCGTAAGCACAAGACAGATATTGTTGTCTTGTGTAAGAGGTTCTTCACCCTGTAAAAAGGGAATTTTGTAACGCTGAATAAAACTCAGTTTTAACGCGGGCGGAAATGCAGCCCGCAGAAGAAATTCTGAAGACGATGTAATTTCCTGCGCAATAACCGGTTGCGCGATTAGCGGCAGTAATAAAAAAAATACGATTCTTTTCATATTTACTCACATCTTTGACGCGGGTTCCAAATACTTTTCGATAAATTCTTCTTTAACCCGCAGCAGTTCCTCCCTAGGAAGATCCGCTAACACTTTCCATCCGAGATCCAGCGTACGGCCTATGTCCCGGTTTTCATATTCACCCTGTATTAAAAATACCTGTTCAAATCTTTCCCCGAATTTCAAGTATCTTTTATCATCTACGGAAAGTTCTTCCTCCCCGATAATCGAGGCAAGGTTTCGCACTTGTTTAACGCGCGCGTAAGCGGCAAAAAGCTGGCTGGATACGTCTTTGTGATCCTCTCTCGTCATGCCGGCCCCTATTCCGTCCTTCATCAAACGCGAAAGGCTTGGAAGCCCCGCTACAGGCGGGTAAATTCCGCGCTGGAAAAGCTCGCGGTCAAGGACGATCTGCCCTTCCGTTATGTAGCCTGACAGGTCGGGAATAGGATGGCTGATATCGTCATTGGGCATGGAAAGAATCGGTATTTGAGTAATGGAACCTGTCGCTCCTTTTATTTTCCCCGCCCTTTCATATAGCGAGGCAAGGTCTGAGTAAAGATAGCCGGGGTAGCCTTTGCGGCTTGGAACTTCGCCGCGTATTGAGGAAACCTCGCGCAGGGCTTCGCAGTAATTTGTCATGTCTGTCATTACGACAAGGACATGCATATTTTTTTCGTAAGCGAGATATTCCGCGGCAGTTAACGCGCAGCGCGGAGCGATGAGCCTTTCAAGCGAAGGGGAGTCCGCAAGCGAAAGGAACACAACAACCCTTGAAAGAACACCCGATTGCTCAAAGTCGTCCAAGAAGAAGCGGGCGACGTCATTTTTAATTCCCATTGCGCAGAAGACGATGACAAATTGTTCAGAGTCTTTTTTATCTTTGTTGTCGTTAAAAGAAAGAATTTTCGCCTGACGCACGATTTGCGCGGCAAGACGGTTATGCGGAAGACCGTTACCTGAAAATATCGGAAGTTTTTGCCCGCGGATGAGCGTGTTCATTCCGTCTATCGAAGAAATCCCCGTTTGAATAAAAT
>Ga0268262_10000729_pt1 | contig 42652 bp, 33 predicted proteins | sample TergutNc150P3_FD_190354 | JGI IMG/M metagenome (GOLD analysis project Ga0268262, IMG submission 190354) | Nasutitermes corniger P3 segment gut microbial community from laboratory colony in Florida, USA - Nc150 P3 (SPAdes) (version 2) | ecosystem: Host-associated > Arthropoda: Insects >...
CAGATTCAATTCGTAATATGCTTTCCAATAAATTATCCGCTATTTTTCGGTATGCGGCTAAAGATATTGCCGATATAATAGAAATTGCCTTGCACGAAACTATAGATTGGCAAACTATAATTAATGAAGTGCGGAGTAAAGAAGCAGGTCTTGAACTTGTTTATATTTCTGAAATTTTAACAAGTATGCCGCAAAGCGAATTTGAAACAATTGCATGGACAAAAAAACCAAGTTGGCAGGAATTCCGCGATAATATTGACCGGATAATTCACGAGATGATAAGCGGAGAATCATTTTAATGTATAAAACAGAAACAATAAAGGATTTTATAACGTAGATAATGAAAAATAAATCATTTAAGGACATCCTTACAAAAAAAGATATACAAGATAAAACAAAAAACGAAGTATGCGCATTATGAATAATGAAACGATAAACGTAATTTCTGCCCCAAAAGAAACTATAATTCAATTTTTTAAATTTGGTATAGTCGGACTTTCAAATACAGCTATTTCCTACATCATATATTCAATATTAATATATGTTGGATTACATTATCTTATTGCCAGTATTATCGCATTTTTTTTTAGCGTATTAAATTCTTTTTTCTGGAACAATAAATATACTTTCAAAAAAGAGGAAAATAAAGAACGTAATATTTTACATTCTTTGATTAAAACATATATTTCTTATGCTTTTACAGGGCTTGTAATACAAAATTTATTACTTTTTATATTTATTGATATTTTCCATATATCAAAATATATAGCCCCTTTCTTTGGATTAATTGTTACTATCCCTTTAAATTTTTTATTTAATAAATTGTGGGCTTTTAGATATTTCAACCAGAACAAAGATACTATCGACAAAGGAATGGAGAATATAAAATGAGTATTTTATATTTAGTTGTTCCCTGCTATAATGAAGAAGATGTTATTTCTGAAACTGCATTGCAATTATGTACCAAGCTCTCAAATATGATTGAAAAAGGTATATGTTCAAAAGAAAGCAAAATTTTGTTTGTTGATGACGGTAGCAATGATCAAACATGGTCATTTATTGTAGATTTATTCAATAACAATGACTTAATATGTGGTTTAAAGCTTACAAATAATTTTGGACATCAAAATGCGCTATTATCCGCTTTATTTACAGTTAATGAATTTGCAGATTGTATAATATCTCTTGACGCTGATCTTCAAGATGATATTGAAGTACTTGATCAATTTCTAGAAAAATTCCATAATGGATGTGAAATTGTTTATGGTGTAAGAAAAAAAAGAAAAACTGATACCTTTTTTAAGAGAACTTCTGCATTGTTATTTTATAAATTAATGAAAACTTTGGGTGTCAACATTGTATATAACCATGCTGATTATCGATTAATGAGTAAAAAATCTATAAATGCATTAAAAGAATATCAAGAGGTAAATTTGTTTTTACGCGGTATTATCCCTTTATTAGGATATAAAACTGATATTGTATATTATGACCGTAATTCTCGTTTTGCCGGTAAATCAAAATATCCATTTAGGAAAATGTTATCATTTGCAATAGACGGAATAACATCTTTTTCAGTAAAACCAATAAGAATAATTTCTAATCTTGGTTTTTTTATCTCTATTTTGAGTATATTCGCTTTGATTTATATAGTATTGTCAAAATTATTTGGTTTTGCAAGTCCGGGATGGTCAAGTATTGTAATTTCGATCTGGTTTTTAGGTGGGTTACAATTGCTTTGTATTGGTGTATTGGGTGAGTATATTGGTAAAATTTTTAAAGAAGTTAAACAAAGACCTAGATTTTTTGTAGATATTTTTTTAAAAAAATAATCTCGTCAAAATGTTTATTTAACTTTGAAAATATAAAGTGAGGTAAAATGAAAAAGCTTTCTTATACAACAATTTTTGTTTATATATCTTGTATATTATTTATTTTTTTTGTTGTTGGATTGTTTAATAATCCTTACGGTCCGCAAAGAAATATTTTTTTTGCAGGTATGGATGATCTATTTATGGATTTTTTTAATCCTTTGCGTTACACTGCTGAACGTGACCCATATTTTTGGGCTAATAATGACTATTCGGAAGGTAATTATTTGCCTTTGAGTTTTGCTATTTTTTATATGTTTTCAAAACTTGATAATTTTAACATAATGACACGTGAAGAAACATGGAATTCTAAAATAGGATTAATATCCGCATTTATTTTTATTGGTTTTATGGTTTTCTTGTTGTTCTTGTCCTTAAATAATATATGTAAGAAATACCTAATACCCCCCCCCTGATTATAAGTCTTGTTTTGAGTTACATTTTCTTTTTTTCTATTGAGCGAGGAAACATTATAATACTTGCCGCAGCTTTTATTGGGTTTTTTATCTGTTATTATGATTCTGAGAATAAATATGAAAGAATGTTAGCAGTAATATCATTGGCATTTGCGTCTACTTTAAAAGTTTACCCTGTACTATTGGGATTCCTATATTTCGAAAAAAAACAATACCGAGAAATATTTTTAAGCGCAATTATTACTTTATTTCTTGTTTTTCTTCCTTTTCTTTTTTTTAAAAGGGGGTTTTCTAATATTCCACAATTAATAAATAATTTAAAATTACAAGTAATTGAGTATGATTTTACCCGATCTTTTCCACGTTATTCACTAGCTCATTTAGTTTTTCGAATTTCAAATTTACATTCATTGGGGTTTTCTGAGAATTTAATATTATCATTATCTAAATTAGCTCAAGTTATTACATATATTACCTCTTTTGTTTCAATACTATTCTCTTGTTTAATAAAAAACAAATGGGTGAAAATTTCTCTGTTGACAATGACTGTTGTTTTTTTACCAACTAACAGTGCATTGTACTGTGGGCTTTATATATTTCCAATGATAATTTTATTTTTTGCAACAATGGAAGAACGTTCTAAAATATTTAATGTTTTTATCTTCATTGTTTTAATTATTTTTCTTAACCCATATCAAATAAATATAAAAAATATAATTACAAATTATATTTTAACGAATATTGCATTATTAACATTTTGGCTTGTATTATTAATATATTCAGGAAAACAAATAGTTATTTCTAATGTAATATTTTCAATAAAAATATCATTTATTAATAAGTTATGTGATATTTGTTTTGGAACTGTTAAAAAAAACTAAACAAAATATAAGTATTTATAATAAATAGTAAGAAAGGATATTTTTTATGGGAAAAAAAATTGCAGATTTCGATAATATTGCAGATAATTATTATGATGAAAGTGTAAAAGACTTAGGAAAATTAGGAAAATATAAGAATACTGCATATCTTTATAAAGCTCAATTAATTAAAAAGATTCTTAAAAATGAACCTAAAAGTATTTTAGACTTTGGTTGTGGTATTGGGTTAAATATACCATATTTACATGAATATTTTAGAAATACAAAATTGTATGGTTGTGATGTTTCACCTGAATCAATAGAAATTGCAAAAAAAAAATATTCATATTGTAATTTTAATGTGATAAATAATATTAATGATTTACAAATCTATAAAAATATTGACTGTATATTAATAAGTACTGTTTTACATCATATTCCTCAAAAAGAACATAAATATTGGATTGATGAATTGTATAATATCCTTACATGTTGTGAAAATAAAACAATAAAAATGGAGGGGGGGGTAATTGTTATATTTGAACATAATTTAAATAATCCAATAACAAAATCAATTGTTAAAAAATCTAAAATAGATGAGGATGCTATTATGCTAAGTCCTAAATATTGTAAAAAATTATTATTAAACAATTTTTATCATACAAAAATATATGATAAAGAAATTAAATTAATAAAGGACAATGTAAAATTAAAATATACTTATTTTTTTCCTTGGCGTAATAAATTTTTTACATTTATTGAAAGTTTATTATTCTGGTTTCCTATAGGAGCTCAATATTGTGTATATGGGGAAAAATAAAATCAACTTCGCATAAGCGGTTTGTATTATTAATATATTCAAGAAGGCAAATAGTTGCTTCTAAAATAATATTTACAATTAAGACAACAATTACTAATAAGATAAACACCCTTAAAAAAGGTTTATTGTCTCAAGAAAAGAGAATAATACCCGCATGAAACAAAGAGTTGCCGATTATATCGCTGATTTCTTAGACGCTCATAACATCACCGATGTATTTACCGTTACGGGCGGCGGAGCAATGCACCTTAATGATGCTCTTGGTCATCACCCGAAACTGCACTGTACTTATAACCACCATGAGCAGGCTTGCGCCATTGCCGCCGAAGCTTACGCGCGAGTCAATAATAAGATAGCGGCAGTATGTGTTACCACCGGACCTGGTGGTACTAATGCTATTACCGGAGTAGTTGGAGGGTGGCTGGATTCTATTCCAATGCTGGTAATCTCCGGGCAAGTTCGTTACGATACAACCGCCCGCTTTACAGGCTTAAACATAAGAGCTATGGGTGATCAAGAGTTTGATATAGTTAAAGCAGTATCATGTATGACAAAATATGCAGAAATGGTGATTGATCCACAGCAGATTCGATATTCTCTGGAAAAAGCATTTTTTCTTGCTCATGTAGGTCGTCCTGGTCCTTGTTGGCTGGACATACCTCTTAATGTACAAGCTGCAATAATTGAAACAAATTCTTTGTTAGACTACGATCCAAAAAAAGAAAATTATGCTACAGTTACGCCTGCATCCAGCGAAACAATTGATTTAATAATAGAAAAAATTAAGAAGTCAAAACGACCGGTTATAAATGCCGGAAGCGCAATTAGATATTCAGGCGGATTTGAATCATTTCAGAAACTTGTAGAGAAGTTGCGTATACCGGTAGTCACAGGTTGGAATAGTATTGATCTTATTCCTGATGAACATCCTTTATATGTAGGTCGAGCGGGTTTTTTTGGTGATCGCCCCGGAAATTTTGCCATACAAAACAGTGATTTAGTCTTGTCTTTGGGCAGTCGTTTAAGTATCCGGCAGGTAGGTTATAATTTCAAATCATGGGCAAGAGAAGCATATACTATTGTTGTAGATATTGATTCTGAAGAGCTTAAAAAACCATCGCTTCATGTCAACTTACCTGTCTGTGCTAACGTGAAAGATGTAATGGAAAAAATATTACTTAGATTGGAAAATGACAGCATAGTTATACATGAAGATTGGATAAAATGGTGTCAATACCGGAAAGAAAAATATCCTGTTGTTCAACAAAAACATTATGATGATACGGATATGGTTAATGTATATGCATTTATTAAAGAGCTTAGTTCTTATCTTCCTGAAGAATATAATACTGTAGTTGGTAATGGTTCAGCTTGTGTTGTCGGAAGCCATGCTTATGTAATAAAAAAAGGGCAACGCTTTATTATTAATTCTGCAATAGCATCAATGGGTTACGATTTACCTGCCGCAATTGGAGTATGCATTGCAAATGAACGAAAAGAAATAGTATGTGTAACCGGAGATGGAAGCATACAAATGAATCTTCAAGAGTTACAAACTATAATTACAAATAAACTCCCAATAAAAATTTTTATTATTAATAATCAAGGGTATCATTCAATCAGGCAGACTCAGAAGAACTTTTTTGGAGAACCTCTGGTTGGAATAGGCCCTGAAAGCAAGGATTTAGAATTTCCAGATATGGGCAAAATTGCGTATGCTTATGGTTATCCATATAAAAAATGTATAAACAACAAAGATCTGAAAGACTTTATTCATGAAACATTTTCAGAAAAAGGTCCGGTAATATCTGAAGTCTTTGTATCAACAACTCAAATTTTTGAACCAAAATCAGCAACAAAAAAGTTAGATGATGGAACATTAGTTTCCGCTCCGTTAGAAGATCTTGCTCCTTTTTTATCAAAAAATGAATTACTTGAAAATATGATAATTAAACCATTTGATGAATAAAATATATGAAAAAAATATTAAAAAAAATAAAATCATATAATTTAGACGATTATACAGTTGTTGTTTTTGGCGCTGGGAATACATCGTTATTATATCAAAAATGCTTTGAACGTGAAGGAATACATCCTGTTTATTATATTGATAACAGCGAAGCAAAACAAGGAACTGTTTTTTTGGGCGTTTCCGTTATTTCAGTAGAAAAACTTGTTTCATTACAAAAAACTTTTAAAAAACCGGTTCTTGTTTTAATATGTTCAGCGCAAATTACTATTTGTAGTCAAATACAATTACAATTAGAAAAATACGGATTAATCTATATAACTGTTGATGCTTTTGTATTTTCTAAAAATACAGATAAAATTAAAACAGTATATAATTCGCTTGCTGATGATTTTTCAAAAGATGTTTATATTAAATTAATAAAATCCAGAATACATAACATTGTAATTCCTGAATTATTAGTAAATAACGATCAATATTATTTACTACCACAATTTCTTGAACGTTCTGAAAAAGAAGTCTTTGTAGATTTAGGCGCTTATGTAGGAGATTCAATAGAGCAATATATAAATAAGAAATCAGGAGTGTTTGGAAAGATTTATGCCTTTGAACCTGATACAATAAATTTTTCTGCTCTTAAACATAGATCAATACGGTTAAAGAACGAATGGGCTTTTCCTGAGAATAAATTAACTCTTGTAAACGGAGGTGTTGGGGCAAAGACAGAACGAATATCATTATCATCACTACCAGCGATTAACAATGCTAAAAACAATACCGGCTCTGCAAGACTTGGAGCAAATCTCATCAATTGTAAAACTGACGGTACCGAAATAATGGTTTATTCATTAGATGATTATTTTAAAGATCAAAAAGTTAATTTTATTAAAGCTGATATAGAAAGTTATGAATTAGATATGCTGCATGGAGCGGAAACCATAATTAAAAGAGACAAGCCATTATTGGCTATATGTATCTATCATAATGCTTCGGATATGTTTACGATACCATTATTTATCAAAGAAATATGCAATGACTATAAAATAAAAATACGACATCATACTTATGGTTTATTAGAAACAGTGTTGTATGCCTATATATAATGAATAAAATCGTCATAACCGGCGCGACAGGAATGATCGGCTCTGCCATAGCAAGACGCGCGCTTGAACAAAATATGGATATCCTTTGCATCATACGAAAAGATACAAGCCGTCTTGATAATTTACCAAAATCAGAGCAGCTTAAAATAGTTTATTCAGATATATCAGAATATGCTCAGCTTGATATTCATGATAAATATGATATTTTTTACCATCTTGCATGGGAAAAAACTTCCGGCGCTTCCCGTGATGATGTTGATACACAAGTTGAAAATATTAAGTATACCCTGGACGCTGTTCACCTCGCGAAACGTTTGGGATGTAAAAAGTTTATCGGCGCAGGTTCCCAGGCGGAATACGGCATTGTTACAGAACCGTTAAAATCTGATACGCCCACAAACCCACAAAGCGGTTACGGCATTGCGAAATATGCCGCCGGCAAGTTAAGCCAGCTGCTTTGCGCCCAGCTTGGTATACAGTTTAACTGGGTAAGAATATTAAGCGTGTATGGTCCTCATGATGGAGCAAATACGCTTATTATGTATACAATAAATGAATTGCAAGTCGGACGTTCTCCCGAATTAACTAAATGCGAACAGATTTGGGATTATCTGTACTGCGATGATGCGGCAAGGGCTTTTCTCGTAATAGGAGAAAAAGGCGTTGACGGTAAGACATATCCGCTAGGATCGGGAAACAATAAAAAATTATCCGAATATATTGAAATTATTAGGGATATAATTACCCCTAACATAACATTGCAATTCGGTAAAAAAAATTATTATTCACATCAGCCAATGTATTTGTGCGCTGATATTACTGAATTGACCAATGACACCGGTTGGAAACCGGAAATTTCGTTTGAGGAAGGGGTTAGAAAAATTAATTATATCATGGGAAAGGATTTATGAATTTATTATCACCTACAGGTTACGGTTGTACCGGCAGTTCAGCAGTTACAAACATTCTTCAGGAATTTGAATCAATATTATGTTTAGATAATTCTGAATTTCAATTTACAAGTTATACAGACGGTATAGCTGATTTAGAAAACATACTTATTGAAGGACATCCAATGAAAGTTGATTTGGCGGTTAAACGATTTTTACAATTTTCTCATACTCTTTCAACTTATGAACATTATAAAAAATGTTTTAATAATAAATTTGAGGAGATGACAATTCAATATATAAATGAAATTATTTCTATTAATTGGACAGGATCATGGCCTCATCAATTTATTGGGTCTGATAACTATTCAAAAAAAAGAAAAATAAAACAAGAATATTTTAATGAAGTATATAATCTATATTTAAGAGAAAATAATAAAAAAATATTTTATGAACCAGATGGTTGGCAACCTACTTTTTATCATCAAGAAAAAGTTTATTATGATTATTTATACAATGAAGAAAAAATAAATGATTTTATCAAAAAAACTAAAATATTCACCGATAACCTCTTAAAAGAAACTGTATATAATAAAAATATATATAAATACATTTTACTTGATCAGGCAATTCCTCCTGTAAATACTTCTCATCATATGAGATATTTTAGTTCTCCAAAAGTCATCATTGTAGATCGTGATCCTAGAGATTTATTTGTTCTAAATAAGGTTAATTGGGGAGTAGGTTATATTCCTTCATATGATGTGCAATTATTTATTAAATACTATTCAATGACCAGACAATTAAAGAAGAAAGAATCACTCAATACAAATAATAATATTTTTTTTATCCCATTTGAATCATTAATTTATAAATACGATGATTCTATAAAAGAAATAATTGAGTTCATGGGTTTTACAGATACAGAACATACAAACAAATTAAAATATTTTAATCCAGATTTATCAATAAAGAATACACAGGTTTTTGTAGATTACCCGGAATTACATAATGATATAAAATTAATTGAAAAACATCTTGAAGAATATTGTTATAAATATCCATATACAAAAGAAAAAAAAGAAGAAAAACATTTTTTTATAGAAGATATTAATCAAAAATTCAATAAATTAATTAATGACCAAATATTTGAAAAAAAAATAACAAAATATTTATTTATATTTATTTTTAAATCTACGATGTTCTACAGAAATACTCATACACCTAATTTAAATAAGAATTTTTTATTTTTAATAAAAATAATTATAAAATTAATCATACTTCCTTTTGAAATGTTATTCTTTTTATTCACAGTTCCTTTTATTATAAAGAAAAAATATGTATAAGTTAACAATAGCAGTTTTAACATATAATAGAGCAAAATATCTTAAAGAAATGCTTGATTCGATATTGCAACAAACCTATAAAGATTTTTATGTGATTATTTACGATAATTGTTCGGAAGATAATACTCCGGAAATAGTTAAGCCTTATCTATCTGATGAACGTTTTACCTATTACAGACACAATGTCAGTATAGGAGGAGAAAATGGAAACTATGCGTTAAAAAATTGTAATACGGAATATTTACTTATAACTCATGATGACGATATCATGCTTCCTGATATGATAAAAAGAGAGATAGATATTCTTGATACTTACAATGATATTTCTTTAGTCTGGACAAATATAAACCATATAGATGTTAATTCTAAAATTACAAAAACATCGATTTCTAGTCCATCATTAAATAATCAGGATTGTATTATTAAAAGTAAGGAATATATAAAGACGCTTTCTTCAAAAGGTAACTTAATAAATTGTCCGACTGTTATGTTACGTATGAATGTTATTGGAAGTCATAATTTCTATTTTCATACAGAAATAGGTGGCGTATGCGATTGTTTTTTATGGCTTGAAATCAATCAATTAAATTACAATTTTTATTATATTAATATGCCACTTTACAATTACAGAATTCATAATTTACAAGACAGTCATAATACTTTAAAATTATTTCCATTGTTAAGAAAACCCGTTTATAATTTGCTTATAGAAAATAAATACCCAAGTTATATAATAAGAGAATGGTTAAAAAAAGTAGAAAATGATACTTTGGATGAAATTTATAAAAATAAAAATATGAATAAAGCATTTTTAACGATAAAAAATAACATTCTATTCCAAGACAAAAAAGATTTATTCTTTCTTGCTAAAGTTTATTTTTTATTACCTTCAAAAAGGTTTTATGATTTTACTAAATATATTATAAAAAAATCTTTAAGCTTAAAAATATTATAAACAAATGTTAACAATCGGAATACCAACTTACAACAGAAAACACCTCTTGGAATTGATGGCATCTTCATTTTATGAATCCAATATTTCAATACCGCATAACATCAGGATTTATGATGATTGTAGTACCGAGTATGGAATAGAAGAATTAAAAAAAATATTTCCAACAGCGGCATCAATAAAAATCAACAGTGTAAATTTGAGATCAGATAAAAATATATACCAAATGTATTCAGACTTCTTATCAACAACAGATCAATTACTTTTTAACGCTGATTCCGATCTTATTTTCAGTAAAAACTGGCTAACAACAGCTCTAAAATTATTTGAACGCACAAAAGGGATTTTAACTATTTTTAATGCTAATTCACATGAATCATATCAAAATATTGATGATGAATTATGTCTAAAAAAAACAATTGGTTCCGCAGGAACTTTGTTTCATCGAGACATAGTATCAGAATTGATTACAAAAATGAATTCTATAGATAATATAAAAGCTTTTGATTGGCAATTTTCAAAGTATTTTGAAAATACTGGAATACCTATTTTTTGCGTAAACAATAGTTTAGTTCAGCATATTGGCTATGTTGGACAAAATACTAAATATTATTTTGACTTTGGAAGAAATTTTAAAATTGAAACTTCAAAACAAGGGCAAATTATTAATGATATATTTGAGAACTTTATAGACGATATACGAAAATTAGAAACAGAAAGAGAAAATATTAATCATATAAACGATAAAAAAAATGAAAGTTTCTTATATCATTTTAGACAATGCTTTGTAACAATATTAAGAAAAATATTACCTAAAAAAACATTTGAAAAAATAAGAATAAAATATATATAGACTTTAAAATAATGAAAAATTTTAATTTGCTTTACGACGCCACTATATTCGCGAAAAGTTACATAAAAGGCTCGTCTAACAGAACGGGTATTTTCTTTGCCGCTTATAATACGTTAAAATATTTTGCAAATGAACCTCATTTTATCATTACCCTTTATATTCGCGATAATTTCAGCAATATAAAATATTTTAAGAAGGACGCTTTATTATCACGATTTCCTGTTTGCATTAATTCAAAAGAAACACCTTTATTTAACATAAAAGTTCATAAAAATAATATTAAAAAAAATCGTAATATTATAAAAATATTGTTTTACAGCCTAAGAATAATAAAAAATTATTTATTTATGATGTTTTTTTATCGGGATAACAGTTCTTTATTAAAATCAATAGATATATTTTTTTCTCCGTTAAACCCCGCTAATAATGAATTTAAAACTTATCATTTAATAAAACATTTTATAATTTTTCATGACATGATACCGGTAATATCCGATACAGACGCTGTAAATTCAGATACTCATTGGTTTAATTTTATTATTAAATCCCTGAATAAAGACACATACTATTTTTGCAATTCAAACCACACAAGAAATGATTTTATAAAATATTACGGTAATCAAATAGACGAGAAAAAAGTTATAGTTATTCTTCACGCAACGTCTCAAAACTTTTATCCTGATTACGACAAAGCAAAACTTGCCGCCACGCTTGATAAATATAAAATAAAACACAAAGAAAACAATAAATATATATTTTCACTTTGTAATATGGAACCGCGAAAAAATCTTATATTTACCGTAAAATGTTTTTTAAAATTTATCGTAAAACATGATATTCAAGATTTATATTTTTATCTTGGCGGCTCTCAATGGAATAAATTTATTTGTCAACTGGAAAAAGAGATAAATAATTTTGACAAATACAAAGAAAAAATTACAGGACTTGGTTATGTAAACGACAGCGATGTAAATATTCTTTACAGCAATTCATTGTTTTTTACTTTTATTTCCAAATACGAAGGCTTCGGTGTACCCGCTCTTGAGGCAATGCAGGCCGGAACTCCCGTTATCACTTCAAATAGTTCTTCCCTGCCGGAAGTTGTAGGCGACGCGGCAATAATCATCGATCCTGACAGCGAACAGCAATGTATCAAGGCTTTTGAAGATTTATATTTTAATGAAGATTTGCGCAAAGATTATATAAAAAAAGGACTTGAACGTGCAAAACTTTTTTCATGGGAAAAAACTGTAAATAAAATGAAAGAAGTAATCATTAAGACTGTATCATAAACATATGAAAAAAACAAAGAAAGTATTAATCAACGGAGATTTTCTTTGCCGCAGACTAACCGGCATAGAACGTTATGCGTATGAAATTACCCGCCGCTTGGACAATCTTTGCGCAAAAAATGAAATCTCTATTGTAATTCCATCCCACGTAGAAAATATTCCAGATTATAAAAACCTTGAAGTTATCAGACTTGAAAAAAAAAGCGATTCAAACATCCGTTGGCAAATGCTTACTTTACAGGGCTTTTTACTCAAACAAAGAAAATATACAATTCTTGAATTCGGCAACACTGCCCTGCCCCTTGCTCCCGGAATTGTTTTTTTGCATGACATTTACTGCGAATTTTTTCCCGAGGATTTTGTCAGCAAAAATGATAAATTCACTCGTCTTTACAGCAGAATTCAATACCGTTTTATCGCATATCTTGCGAAAAAAATAGCGACTGTCTCCGAATACAGTAAAAAAGAAATCAGCGAAACGTTTAATATTAATCCTTCAAAAATAGATGTTATTTACAGCAGCGCTGATCATATCCGCGATATTGAGCCTGACTTTTCTATATTCGAGCAATTTCCTATGCTTAAAGAAAAACAATTCTTTTTTTCATTAGGAAGTTTGTCTAAAAGGAAAAATATTAAATGGATTATTGAATACGCTAAAAAACATCCTGAGTCTACCTTCGCTATTTCGGGAACCAGTCTTTCGACCGTAAAAGTAAATGAACTTGACGACGAAATTCCCAAAAATATAATCATGTTGGGCTATCTTGACGATTCCAAAGTAAAAGCCTTAATGACAAAATGTCTGGCGTTTGTTTTGCCTTCTTATTATGAAGGTTTTGGGCTTACTCCCCTTGAAGCTCTGCGCTGCGGAGCGCGAATAATTATCGCAAAAGCGGCGAGTCTTCCCGAAATTTACGGAAAAACAGCGTATTATATCGATCCGTATAGTATAGACATGGATCTCGACATTCTGTTGAATGATCCTGTTGAAAAACCGGATACAATTATTGCTAAATATTCCTATGACATTTCCGCAAAAAAAGTATATAATATTATAAAGGATTTTACATTATGAACAAACAAAAGACTGTTTATCTTGGAATGCGAGGAGATATTATTCACCCGGGAATAATCAATATTATCCGTCAGGGCGCAATACTCGGCGAATTAACAGTTGGACTGCTGACTGACGCCGCTATAGCGTCGCATAAACGCCTTCCCTATTTAACCTATGATCAGAGAAAAGACGTTATTGAGAACGTAAAAGGCGTCACACAGGTAATTCCTCAGGAAGAATGGAGTTATGTGCCTAACTTGCGAAAATTAAAACCAGATTATATAATACATGGAGACGATTGGAAGAACGGTCCTTTGCAAAAAGAGCGCAACGAAGTTTTCGCTGTAATGAAAGAACTCGGCGGCGAAGTTATTGAGATTCCTTATACATCAGGAATTAATTCATCTTCAATTAATGAGGCTATACGTTCTGTCGGAACAACGCCTGACATTCGCCTAAAAACTCTGCGCAGACTTCTTGATACAAAACATATTGTAAGAATTATGGAAGCGCATTCCGGTTTGTCAGGTTTAATAATAGAAAATCTTGAAATAGAAAAAGAAGACGGTTTGCACAGTTATGACGGAATGTGGTCGTCGAGTTTAACCGATTCCACAAGCAAGGGAAAGCCGGATATAGAAGCGGTTGATCTTACTACACGCCTGCACGATTTAACAAATATTCTTGAATGTACTACTAAGCCGATAATTTTTGACGGCGACACAGGCGGTCAGCATATTTCCTTCACGGTAAAAACCCTTGAGCGAAACGGAATATCGGCGGTCATTATAGAAGACAAAACCGGTCTTAAAAGAAATTCGCTTTTCGGTACCGACGTTAATCAGGAATTATGTCCTATTTCCGAATTCTGCGATAAAATTAAGGCCGGTAAAAAGGCACAGGTTACAAAAGAATTTATGATTATCGCGCGTCTTGAAAGTTTAATCGCCGGTTTTCCCGTCTCTCACGCTATGGAAAGGGCACGGGCTTTTGTCGAAGCCGGAGCGGACGGTGTTATGATACACAGCAAGGAAAAATCAGGCGATGACATTAAAGAATTTTGCTCGCTTTTCCGTACCGAATATCCGCATGTGCCGATTGTTCTTGTTCCTACAACTTATAATAAGTTTACGGAAAAAGAACTGTCCTCGTGGGGCGCGAATATTATTATCTACGCAAACCACATGCTGCGCTCGGCGTATCCTGCGATGATGAACACAGCGAAAATGATTTTGGAAAACGAGCGGTCTTTGGAAGCGGACGCTGTTTGTATGCCGATAAAAGAAATACTTGAATTAATTCCGGGCGGTAAATAATTGATAGAAGCGTCATATTTTTACAACAAACTAATAGAAAAGGGAGTCGGCTTTTTTTCAGGCGTTCCCGATTCTCTCCTTAAAGATTTTTGCGCTTATATTACAGATCACTGTGATACAAATCACTTCGAGAAGCAAAACCACATTATCGCTGTAAATGAGGGGTCCGCTGTCGGTCTTGCCTGCGGATACCATCTTGCCACAAACCGCATTCCGCTTATTTATATGCAAAATTCCGGTATAGGCAACGCAGTTAATCCCCTGCTCTCTCTTGCGGATAACGATGTTTACCGCATACCTTTAATTCTTGTTATCGGTTGGCGAGGAGAACCCGGCGTGCATGACGAACCTCAGCATGTCAAACAGGGAAAGGTTACCTGCTCGCTGCTTGAAAGTATGGGTATCCCTTACGCTGTACTGGAAAAAGATGAGAATAGCGTAAACAATCAGATTGAAACCTGTTTTAAAACAATTTCCGAAACAGGTTCGCCTTATGCTCTTGTTATACGCAAAGAAACATTTGCGCCATACACTCTTCAAAAGAAAGAAGAACATGAAGCGGTAATGACACGAGAGGAAGCTATCGAAGAAATTGCCGCAAACAGGGAAGGAATTATCGTTTCCACTACCGGGATGATTTCGCGCGAATTGTACGAGTTACGCGATAAAGCGGGCGCAGGTCATGCTCGTGATTTTCTTACTGTAGGCTCTATGGGTCATGCCTCCTCCATTGCGTTGGCTATCGCTTTGCAAAAACCCCAGCTGCAAGTTACTTGCCTTGACGGAGACGGAGCGGCTCTTATGCACATGGGTTCCTTCGCCGCAATCGGGCAACAAAAACCTCGTAACTACTGCCATATAGTTCTTAATAACTGCGCACATGATTCTGTCGGCGGACAGCCTACTATCGCCCCATTTATTAATATTCCGTCTGTCGCTCGGGCTTGCGGTTACGCAAAAGTGTATCAGGTAAAAACAAAGAAAGAGTTACAAAAAATTTTATCTAAGAAAAACGAAGGACTTACATTTATCGAAGTAAAGGTAAAAAAAGGCGCACGTAAAGATTTGGGGCGACCAAAATCGTCGCCGCAGGAAAACAAAGCGGCTTTTATGAAATTTATTGAGGAACATCGTCTCCGCGTTGCGGAGCCGTTCGATTAAATTAGCCGCTCACGCGGCTTATAAAAAAGGTTAAAAATGATAAAACAGGCGGTTATTGTAGCGGCGGGTCTTGGTTCGCGCCTTAAAGAAAAAACAGTTGCGATGCCAAAGGGATTTCTTGAATTAGGCGGCATTGCCATTGTTGAATGGTCGGTTCAAAAACTGCTCGCCTGCGGCGTTGAAAAAATTATTATAGGTACGGGTTATCACGCCGAGGCATACGACGAGCTTGCGAAAAAATATCCGGCAATACAAACCGCTTTCAGCGCCGACTACGAGACAACAAGCAGTATGGCTACATTGAATGTATGCGCTCCTTATGTAACCGATGATTTTTTGCTTTTGGAATCAGACCTTATCTACGACAGCATAGGTCTTTCTGTCCTTTGCAACGACATTCATGAAAATGTTATTCTCGCTTCCGGCGCGACCAATTCAGGCGACGAGGTTTACTTAGAGTCGGCTAACGGTTCTTTTTTAAAGGCGCTTTCAAAAAATAAAGCGGAACTTGGTTCTACATACGGCGAGCTTGTCGGGATTACAAAAATTTCCCGCTCTCTGCTTACAGCGATGTGCGAATATTACGAAAAAAAACGCTCCGAGCTTCCAAAACTTGACTATGAACATGCAATAATGGCGTGTACTTCTTCAAATCCCGTATTTATCCGCAAGATTGAATATTACGCATGGCGCGAAATTGACGACGAAAGCCATCTTGAAATGGCTCAAAACGAAATACTTCCGCTTATTCAGGAAAATGAATCGTTACGCAAAATACGCCGTGAAGTTTTGTTAAATCCGGGTCCCGCCACAACAAGCGACAGCGTTAAATATGCCCAAGTCTGCGCCGACATTTGTCCCCGTGAAAAAGAATTCGGCGATGTTATGAAATGGGTATGCAAAGAACTTACCTCCGTTGCCGCAGACCCATCCGAATATGAAACGGTATTTTTCGGCGGTTCGGGTACTGCCGCCGACGAGGCGATGATTTCTTCCTGCGTTCCCGAGAACGGAAATATTCTTATTATCGATAACGGCTCTTACGGTGAACGTATAGCGAAAATAACATCAGTTTATAAAATTAACCACACTGTATTTAAAAGTTCAACTTATGAAAAAATAGATATTACCGCTCTTGAGAATGAATTTAAAACAGGGAAATATACCCACCTTGGCATTGTATACCACGAAACAACAACAGGTTTGCTTAATCCTCTTGATGTTATCTGTCCGTTGGCAAAAAAATACAACATGGTTACGATAGTTGACGCTGTGAGCATATACGCCGGAATGCCGATGAATCTTTCCAAACTCGGTATTGATTTTATGGCTTCCACTTCTAACAAAAACATTCAGGGAATGGCTGGCGTCGGTTTTGTTATCTGCAAAAAAGATGAGCTTGAAAAAACAAAAAATATCCCAATGCGGAATTATTACCTTAATATTTACGATCAATACGCGCATTTTATCAAAACAGGACAAACCCGTTTTACCCCGCCCGTTCAAACGCTTTACGCCCTCAGACAGGCAATTCTTGAAACAAAACAAGAAACAGTAGAAAAACGATGGGAACGTTACACCGAATGTTGGCGCATTCTTGTTGAAGCTGTTAAGAAATTTAATCTTAAAATGTTAGTAAAAGAAGAAGATCAGTCTCACTTAATAACCGCCATTTTTGACCCTGATACTCCGAAATACAGTTTTGAAGATTTGCATGATCTTGCCCGTAAACATGAATTTACAATTTACCCGGGTAAACTTGGCAACATAAACACATTCAGAATAGCGAATATAGGCGATATAAAACCGCATGAAATGAAAAGATTTACTGAAGTTCTTAAAAGTTATCTTGATTCTATAGGTTGGAAATAAATAAAATTAAAAAATCGGAGAGTTTTCATGATTATAAGATCTAAAGCCCCTCTGCGTTTGGGGCTAGCAGGCGGCGGAACAGACATTGCCGATTACTACAACCGTTTCGGCGGTTATGTGTTAAACGCCACTGTGGATATGTACGCCTATTGTACAATAGAACCAAATGACTCAGGCAAAGTGGAATTTATCGCCGCCGATTTGGGCAAACAAGAGGAATATAAGGCGGATGAAAAACTTCCCGTCTCTTCTACCCTGCCCCTTCATTGCGGTATCTACAACAGAATTATTTCCGATTTTGTAAAAAAACCGCTTTCCTTTAAAATGACAACTTATTCCGACGCTCCCGCCGGTTCCGGTCTTGGCTCTTCTTCCACAATGGTCGTGGCGATAATCAAGGCTTTTGAAGAATGGCTTAACCTGCCGTTAGGCGAATACGATATTGCCGCCCTTGCATGTAAAATTGAACGTGAAGACATTGGACTCGCCGGCGGCAAACAAGATCAGTACGCGGCGACATTCGGCGGCTTTAATTTTATGGAGTTCTATGAAAATGAGCGTGTAATAGTTAACCCGCTTCGCCTGAAACGTTGGATCAGAAACGAAATTGAATCATCTCTAGTTTTATACTACACTGGAGTTTCAAGAGAAAGCGCGAATATTATTAACGAACAAATTAAACATACGCAAAAAGGCGACGCGAAAAGTATTGAAAGCATGCATGAAATGAAAAAGCAGTCGTTAATTATGAAAGAGTCTCTATTAAAAGGTGATTTTAAGGGGTTCTCAGATTGTCTTTTAAACGGTTGGCTAGCAAAGAAAAACGCCGCCGCCTCAATTTCCAATTCCTTTTTAGACGACTTATACCAATACGCGATTGACAACGGCGCGGAGTCTGCAAAAATTTCAGGCGCGGGCGGAGGCGGCTTTATGATGATATACTGTAATCCTTGCAAAAGAATAGCGCTCATTCGCGCGTTAAAGGAAAAAGAAGGAATGGTATTAACGCCTTCATTCACGGAGACAGGAACTCAAGCATGGACTATATACAACAATTAATTCAACGTTATCCGTCACTGGAAATTGTCAAAACAGAGATAAGCGCGGCGTTTGACATTTTCACCAATTCATACGCTAACGGCGGAAAACTGTTGATAGCGGGTAACGGCGGAAGCGCTTCCGACGCTGAACATATCGCGGGCGAATTAATGAAAACATTCGCAAAGAAAAGAAACCTGCCTGAATCGTTTATTGCCGATATAAAAAATGTTGACGCCGAAATCGCCGATTATCTTATTCCCCGTATGCAGCCCGGTCTTCCTACAATCGCCCTATCCGGTCACGCGTCGCTTAACACGGCGTGTATAAACGATATTGACGGTAATATCACTTTTGCCCAGCAAGTTTACGGTTACGGAAAAGAAACAGATGTGTTACTCGCAATATCTACTTCCGGTAATTCAAAAAACGTACTGTATGCTGCGGCGGTAGCGAAAGCAAAGAAACTTAAAATTATCGCTCTTTCAGGCGGCTCAGGCGGAGCGTTAAAAAAAATAGCTGACGTAAGTATAATAGTTCCTGAAACGGAAACTTACAAAGTTCAGGAATTGCATCTTCCTGTATATCACTGTCTGTGTCAAATGTTGGAGAACCATTTCTTTTAAAATGAAAGTTGTAATAATGGCGGGCGGCAAAGGAACCCGCGTATCATCAATAGCAAACGATATTCCCAAACCGATGATTCCAATATGCGGGAAGCCCATTCTTGAACATCAGATTGAATGTCTTAAAAAAAACGGATTAACGGAAATTATTCTTGTTATAGGACACCTCGGCGAGCATATTAAAGATTATTTCGGAAACGGCAAAAAATTTGATTGTAATATTACTTACTATAACGAAACCGAACCATTAGGAACAGCGGGAGCGTTATATAAATTAAAGCACCTATCAGACGATTTTATTTTATTAAACGGCGATATTATTTTTGACATTGATTTTTCAAGGATGATAAACTTTCACCGTGAAAAAAACGCGCATGTTACGTTAGCGGTACATCCCAACAGCCACCCGTTTGACAGCGCGGTTCTTTTCAGTAACGGCAATAATCAGGTAACACGTTGGTTAAACAAAGAAGACGAGCGCACTTATTACAAAAATCAGGTGAACGCCGGAATTCATATCCTTTCCGCTGAATTTTTGAAAAACTGTCCGCAATCAAAAGAAAAAGTCGATCTTGACCGCGACATGCTTAAACCTTCCATTTCCGTCGGTAAAATTTTTGCCTACTCTACCCCGGAATACATAAAAGACATGGGTACGCCGGAGCGTTACGCGCAGGTTACATCGGATATCGAAACCGGAATTGTCAGGCAGAAGAACCTTTCGGTAAAACAAAAATGTATTTTCCTTGACAGAGACGGCACTATAAATATATTCAATGATTTTATAACCAAACCTGAAGATTTTGAATTAATCGAAGGCGCGGCGGAAGCGATTAAAAAAATTAACAGTTTAGGATATCTTGCCATTGTCATCACAAATCAGCCTGTAATAGCGCGAGGAGAAGTTGATTTTGAAACTCTTGATTTAATCCACATGAAAATGGAGACGGAATTAGGAAAGCACGGCGCGTATATCGACGATCTTTTTTACTGTCCTCATCACCCCGACAAGGGATTTGAGGGCGAACGACCTGAATACAAAATTAATTGCGATTGCCGAAAGCCGAAGCCGGGATTGATTCTTAAAGCGGCGGAAAAATATAATATCGATCTTTTACAGTCGTATATGGTCGGCGATGATATGAGAGATGTCAACGCCGGAAAAAACGCAGGCTGTATTCCGATATTTTTGACAAATGACATACAAATTGAAAATACAAATAATTTAAAAACCTTCGCTAATTTACTGGATTTCACAGAAAATATTTTATATCAGGGGGATTTATGATTAATTTCTATCCGCTTTACATTGACCCGGGAACGGGAAGCGCGTTGTTCTCAATTTTAATAGGAGCCGCTGCGACAGTTTATTTTCTTGGTCGCGCGTTAATAATTAAACTGAAAGTATTTCTTTCAGGCGGAAAGGCTTCCAACGCCGCTTCTGCGGAACATCCTTTTGTAATTTATAACGAAGGAAAACAATACTGGAATGTTTTTAAACCTGTCGTTGAAGAATTTGAAAACAGAAAAATCAATCTTTTATACCTGACTTCCGCTCAAGATGATCCTGTTTTTGATACTTCATGGAGTTTTATCAAACCGGAATTTATCGGCGAAGGAAACCGCGCCTTTGTCCGCCTTAATATGCTCCGTGCCGGAATCTGTGTTATGACTACCCCCGGTCTTGATGTGTACCAACTGAAGCGTTCAAAAATGGTTAAGCATTATTCGCATCTTCTTCACGCTCCTGTTGACGCTACAATATATCGTCTTTTTAGTTTTGATTACTTTGATTCCGTACTTTTAACCGGAGATTATCAGGCTGAAGATATAAGAATTCTTGAAAAACAGCGTAATATTCCTGAAAAAAAACTTGTCACTGTGGGATGTTCTTATCTTGATGTATACAACGAAAAAATTAAAAACCTGCCTGCTGAAGAAAATCATCCTTTTACTGTACTTGTTTCACCTTCATGGGGCGTTTCTGCAATCCTGTCCCGTTTTGGCGAGAAATTACTTGATCCTCTAGCCGCCTCTGGTTGGCGCATTATTATTCGCCCTCACCCGCAATCAAAAAAAACAGAAAATGAAATGCTAGAAAATTTGCAAGAGCGTTATAAAGATTCAAAAAACATTCAATGGGATTATGAACGTGAAAATATATATTCTCTTAATAAAGCAGATATAATGATATCCGATTTTTCAGGGATCATTCTTGATTACATGTTCCTGCGCGACAAGCCTGTACTTTATGTGAATCAGGATATTGATCTGCGCCCATATGATGCGGACGACATTGACCATGAAATGTGGTTGACCAAAACAATAAAAGAAACCGGCATTGAACTAAAAGAGGATTATTTTCCGCAAATTACTGAAGTAATAAAAAATGCCACAGACAGCGAAACTTTAAGAGTAGCCAGAAAAAAAGCTCGTGAAACATCATGGCAATATCATGGCGAAGCAGGTAAACGTGTTTTTGAATTTATGACGGGAGTTATAAATGGTTAATATCCTCTACACTATTATCATTTATCCGATAACTCAAATTCTTGAATTTGTTTTTGTATTATCGCAAGGACTTTTTAAAGAAACAGGACTCTCAATTATCTGCATATCAGGAGCGATTAGCATATTATGCCTGCCCTTATATGACATTGCGGAAAAATGGCAAGTAGTTGAAAGAGAGATCGGAAAAAAATTAAAACCTAAAATTGATAAAATAAAAGAAGTTTTTAAGGGCGATGAACAGTATATGATTTTATCAACATATTACCGCCAAAATTACTATCACCCTATTTATGCTTTACGAAGCAGTTTTGGTTTGTTAATTCAAATACCGTTCTTTATAGCAGCTTATTCATACATTTCGAATCTTATAATATTAAAAAATATGCCCTTTTTATTTATAAAAAATTTAGGTGCGCCCGACGCTCTTTATACAATAGGAGGTTTTACAATCAATCTTCTCCCTATTGTTATGACTCTTATTAATTGTATAGCGGGAGCAATATATGTTAAAGGACTTCCTGTAAGAGATAAAATCCAATTATACGGAATGGCTGGAATATTTTTGATACTTCTTTATAATTCGCCGTCCGCGCTTGTTCTTTATTGGACAATGAACAATGTTTTTTCAGTCTTAAAAAACATATATTACAGAATTCATTATAAATATAAACTATATATATTGCTTGGAATCTTTTCTATGTTTTGTGTTTTTCTTGTTATTTTTTGTATGATAAAATACAATAATAATACATATGCAAAATTACTTTCATATATATGCATATTAGCCTCTATAATTCCATGGATATTTGTTGTTTTCAAAAAACAGTTAACTAAAATAATTAGTATTAAATATGAAACATCTAAAACGCTTTTTGTTTTTCTCTTTTCAGCTTTCCTAATATGGACTGTCCTTGGATTATTTATTCCTTCGCAACTAATTGTTTCTTCTCCTCAAGAATTCTCTTTCATTGATGAATATACTACTCCATTATATTTTATTTTCAATACAGCGCTTCAAGTTTTGGGTTTTTTTGTTTTCTGGCCTGTCTGCCTTTATTTTCTTTTTAGTAACGATATAAAAAAGTATTTATCTGTTATTTTTCTTGCTGCTTCCGTCATTATACTTGCCAATGTATTTTTATTTCCCGGAAATTACGGGACATTATCAATTAATTTTGTATTCTCAAAAGATATTGTTCATTCAAAAGCAGAAAATATATTAAATCTTTGTATACTGCCTGTTCTCTTTGCTGTCGCTTTTTTTCTTTATTTACAAAAAAATAAAAATATTATTATTGTTCCTGTTTCTTTATGTATTTTTTCTCTTTTAAGCATTTCATTTGTTAATATTCATAAAATTAATGTCTCTTTTAACGATTTAAAAAAATATTATGTGAAAGAACAGAAAGAAATTAAAACGCTTTCTCCCATATTTAAACTTTCACGAACAGGAAAAAATGTTGTAGTAATAATGGTTGACAGAGCAATAAGCGTTTATATGCCGTATATTTTTGAAGAATCGCCCGAATTAAAAGATATATTTTCAGGTTTTACTTACTATCCAAATACAGTCTCATTCGGCGGCTACACACGAATAGGAGCGCCTCCAATATTCGGCGGTTACGAATATACTCCTGAAGAAATCAATAAAAGAGCGGATATTGAGCTTGTAGAAAAACATAACCAAGCTCTTGTTATGCTTCCGCTGATTTTCTATAAAAATGGATATTCAGTGTTTGTTACAGATCCGCCTTACGCCAATTACAACTGGAAAAGCGATTTAAGCATTTTTAATCCATGGTCTGATATAAAAGCTTATATAACAGACGGACAATATACCGATCTATGGCTCAAAGAAAATGATATATATTTACCCGAAACCGGCGCTATAATAAAAAGAAATCTGTTTTGGTATAGCCTGCTTAAAGGTCTTCCTATCTTTTTACGTGAACCAATTTATATGGACGGATTTTGGTGTTCTCTGGTATCTAATGTTTCACTCCGTTTAACATTAAACGGATATGCCGTGCTTGATTATTTGCCTAAATTGACGGAAATAACCGATACAAATATAAACAACGCGATCATTATGACCAATAATACTACGCATGAAGGTTCTTCTATGCAAGCCCCTGAATATAGACCTGTTAATTTAATTTCCAATTATGGGAACAGCCCTTTTCCAAGAAGAGTTTCATATCATATTAATGCCGCGGCAATAAAACGTCTTGCGGACTGGGTTGTTTTTCTTAAAAAGGAAAATGTATACGATAATACCAGAATCATTTTTGTTTCAGATCACGGACCTGAAGATAACGTTGTTAGCGAAAATGATCTGCCTTTTAGCCTTGATCAATTTAACCCGCTGTTAATGTTTAAAGATTTTAACGCAGACGGCGAGCTTAAAACTGATATGACATTTATGACAAATGCCGATGTTCCTTATCTTACTTTGTCAAATTTGATTGAAAATCCGGTAAATCCGTTTACCGGCAATAAAATTTCCATAGAAGCAAAAAAAGGTCCTCTTTATATTGCCATATCCGGCTCAATTCGTCTTTTAAAAGGCAATAAATTTATTCTTAATCCTAATGAAGATCATTATGTTCATGATAATATTTTTGTTCCCGAAAACTGGGTTCCGGCTATAAACAAGCAATAAATTGTTTGATAATATTTTTAATTTATGATATATATTTATATATGACTAATATCCTCTACACTATTATAATTTATCCCATTATTCAAATTCTTGAATTTGTTTTTGTATTTGCGCAAAAACTTTTTAGAGAAGCAGGACTCTCAATTATCTGCATATCAGGAGCGATTAGCATATTATGCCTGCCCTTATATGACATTGCGGAAAAATGGCAAGTAGTTGAAAGAGAGATCGGAAAAAAATTAAAACCTAAAATTGATAAAATAAAAGAAGTTTTTAAGGGCGATGAACAGTATATGATTTTATCAACATATTACCGCCAAAATTACTATCACCCTATTTATGCTTTACGAAGCAGTTTTGGTTTGTTAATTCAAATACCGTTCTTTATAGCAGCTTATTCATACATTTCGAATCTTATAATATTAAAAAATATGCCCTTTTTATTTATAAAAAATTTAGGTGCGCCCGACGCTCTTTATACAATAGGAGGTTTTACAATCAATCTTCTCCCTATTGTTATGACTCTTATTAATTGTATAGCGGGAGCAATATATGTTAAAGGACTTCCTGTAAGAGATAAAATCCAATTATACGGAATGGCTGGAATATTTTTGATACTTCTTTATAATTCGCCGTCCGCGCTTGTTCTTTATTGGACAATGAACAATGTTTTTTCAGTCTTAAAAAACATATATTACAGAATTCATTATAAATATAAACTATATATATTGCTTGGAATCTTTTCTATGTTTTGTGTTTTTCTTGTTATTTTTTGTATGATAAAATACAATAATAATACATATGCAAAATTACTTTCATATATATGCATATTAGCCTCTATAATTCCATGGATATTTGTTGTTTTCAAAAAACAGTTAACTAAAATAATTAGTATTAAATATGAAACATCTAAAACGCTTTTTGTTTTTCTCTTTTCAGCTTTCCTAATATGGACTGTCCTTGGATTATTTATTCCTTCGCAACTAATTGTTTCTTCTCCTCAAGAATTCTCTTTCATTGATGAATATACTACTCCATTATATTTTATTTTCAATACAGCGCTTCAAGTTTTGGGTTTTTTTGTTTTCTGGCCTGTCTGCCTTTATTTTCTTTTTAGTAACGATATAAAAAAGTATTTATCTGTTATTTTTCTTGCTGCTTCCGTCATTATACTTGCCAATGTATTTTTATTTCCCGGAAATTACGGGACATTATCAATTAATTTTGTATTCTCAAAAGATATTGTTCATTCAAAAGCAGAAAATATATTAAATCTTTGTATACTGCCTGTTCTCTTTGCTGTCGCTTTTTTTCTTTATTTACAAAAAAATAAAAATATTATTATTGTTCCTGTTTCTTTATGTATTTTTTCTCTTTTAAGCATTTCATTTGTTAATATTCATAAAATTAATGTCTCTTTTAACGATTTAAAAAAATATTATGTGAAAGAACAGAAAGAAATTAAAACGCTTTCTCCCATATTTAAACTTTCACGAACAGGAAAAAATGTTGTAGTAATAATGGTTGACAGAGCAATAAGCGTTTATATGCCGTATATTTTTGAAGAATCGCCCGAATTAAAAGATATATTTTCAGGTTTTACTTACTATCCAAATACAGTCTCATTCGGCGGCTACACACGAATAGGAGCGCCTCCAATATTCGGCGGTTACGAATATACTCCTGAAGAAATCAATAAAAGAGCGGATATTGAGCTTGTAGAAAAACATAACCAAGCTCTTGTTATGCTTCCGCTGATTTTCTATAAAAATGGATATTCAGTGTTTGTTACAGATCCGCCTTACGCCAATTACAACTGGAAAAGCGATTTAAGCATTTTTAATCCATGGTCTGATATAAAAGCTTATATAACAGACGGACAATATACCGATCTATGGCTCAAAGAAAATGATATATATTTACCCGAAACCGGCGCTATAATAAAAAGAAATCTGTTTTGGTATAGCCTGCTTAAAGGTCTTCCTATCTTTTTACGTGAACCAATTTATATGGACGGATTTTGGTGTTCTCTGGTATCTAATGTTTCACTCCGTTTAACATTAAACGGATATGCCGTGCTTGATTATTTGCCTAAATTGACGGAAATAACCGATACAAATATAAACAACGCGATCATTATGACCAATAATACTACGCATGAAGGTTCTTCTATGCAAGCCCCTGAATATAGACCTGTTAATTTAATTTCCAATTATGGGAACAGCCCTTTTCCAAGAAGAGTTTCATATCATATTAATGCCGCGGCAATAAAACGTCTTGCGGACTGGGTTGTTTTTCTTAAAAAGGAAAATGTATACGATAATACCAGAATCATTTTTGTTTCAGATCACGGACCTGAAGATAACGTTGTTAGCGAAAATGATCTGCCTTTTAGCCTTGATCAATTTAACCCGCTGTTAATGTTTAAAGATTTTAACGCAGACGGCGAGCTTAAAACTGATATGACATTTATGACAAATGCCGATGTTCCTTATCTTACTTTGTCAAATTTGATTGAAAATCCGGTAAATCCGTTTACCGGCAATAAAATTTCCATAGAAGCAAAAAAAGGTCCTCTTTATATTGCCATATCCGGCTCAATTCGTCTTTTAAAAGGCAATAAATTTATTCTTAATCCTAATGAAGATCATTATGTTCATGATAATATTTTTGTTCCCGAAAACTGGGTTCCGGCTATAAACAAGCAATAAACTACTAGAAATAGGAATTTCATTATTTTATTATAATATTTATATATGTCTAATATTCTCTACACTATTATAATTTATCCCATTATTCAAATCCTTGAATTCGTTTTTGTTTTTGTACAAAAAATATTTAAGGAAACAGGACTCTCAATTATCTGCATATCAGGGGCAGTCAGTGTATTGTGTCTGCCTCTCTATATGGTTGCGGAAAAATGGCAAGTAGTTGAAAGAAATATTCAAAAACGTCTTACTTCAAAAACAGCGAAAATAAAGGCGGTTTTCAGCGGCGATGAACAGTATATGATTTTATCAACATATTACCGTCAAAATTACTACCACCCTATTTATGCTTTGCGAAGCAGTTTTGGCTTGTTAATTCAAGTTCCGTTCTTTATAGCAGCTTATTCATATCTCTCTCATTTACAGGCGCTTCAAGGAATGCCTTTCTTGTTTATTAAAGATTTAGGAAAACCGGATTCTCTTCTTCCTTTTTTTGGAGGAATAAATCTTTTACCTGTATTGATGACGCTTATAAACTGTGCGGCAGGAGCGATATATACACGTGGTCTTAATATTAAAGATAAAGTACAAATATACGGTATGGCTCTTGTTTTTCTTGTGTTGCTTTATAATTCCCCATCAGGTCTTGTATTGTATTGGACGCTTAACAACGTATTTTCACTCGTAAAAGAAGGATATTTAAAATGCCCTTTTAAAGAAAAGAAATTTGTACTGTTTGGAATAATTTCTATTTTTGCTTCTTTATTAATATATTATATATTATTTATACATCATGGTAACATAAAAATAAGATTTCTTGTCACTTTTCTTTCTTTTGCCATAGGAATATTACCATGGATAATTCCATTTCTATCAAGTTTAACAAATAAAATAAAACATATTTCGTGGACACCAAAAGAAAGTTTATTAATTCTTATATATTCGCTCCTTATTTTATGGATGACAACAGGTGTTTTTCTTCCATCCATGTTAATTGGGGCTTCACCGCAAGAATTTTCATTTATTGATAATATTGAGTCGCCGCTCTTTTTTATTTTCAATACATCTGTTCAAGCCTTTGGTTTATTTGTATTTTGGCCGTTAATTATATATTTTCTTTTTTCGGAAAAAGTAAAAAAAATAATTTCATTAATGATGTTAATAGTTTCATTATCGGCAATTTGTAATATGTTCATTTTCCCAGGAGATTATGGATTTATTTCCAGTGATCTTGTATTTAACGGAACTGTAAGCCATAATCTACAGGAAACATCAATAAACATTTTAGTTATGGCTATTATTTTTGCACTTCTGTTCATTATTTATATACGAGGATACAAGAAGGTATTCTCATTTCTGGTTATAACATTATTTATAGCTATTGTTCCGTTTTCTATAAAAAACTTAATTTTCATTAATACCGAATATAAAAAACTTTCACAATACTATAAACCTGAACAAAAAACCGAAGAATCAATTTCACCTATCTTTAATCTTTCCAAAACAGGTAAAAATGTTATTGTAATAATGCTTGATATGGCTGAAAGTGTTTTTATTCCTTTTATATTCGATGAAACACCTGAGTTATATAAAAAATATGACGGATTTATTTATTATCCAAATACTGTTACATTTAATGGTTGGACAAGCGGAGGTGCGCCTCCTATTTTCGGCGGTTATGAGTACACACCTGAAGGATTAAACAATCGCCCCGATATTTCTTTACGTAAAAAAAGGAATGAATCATTACTTATGATGCCGACTCTTTTTTCCGCAAATGATTTTTCCGTTACCATAACAGACCCTCCTTATGCTGATGACAACTGGATTCCCGATTTGCGTATTTATGATAATGGAAAAAACGTTTCCGGTTATATAACTGACGGCGTATATACAAATTTGTGGTTAAAACGAAACGATATTAATTTACCGTTACACAGTGAAGTCCTTAAACGTAATATTTTATGGTACGCGATATTCAGACAAATACCTCTTGCATTCAGACAAGCTGTTTACTATTCAGGTTCATGGTGTGCGCCGTTCTCCGAATACAGAATGAGGCTTTTCCTGAACGGTTATTCTGTTCTTGACTTCCTGAATGAATTAACGGGCTTTGATTCAGATAAAGAAAAAAACGCTGTCTTAATGGTAAATAATACTACTCATGAAAACTGGTTTTTACAGGCGCCTCTTTATAAACCTCAACTTAATGTAACTGATTATGGTAAAGGTCCTTTTAACAAAGAAGTCTGGTATCATGTCAACGCAGCCGCAATAAAACGTCTTTCCGAATATTTTGATTTTCTTAAATCAAATGATGTATATGATAACACTCGTATTATTCTGGTTTCCGACCACGGACTTTTGGACGCTACATATGTAACAAAAACCAATTTGCCGTTTCATGTTGATCATTTTAATCCGTTCTTACTGGTAAAAGATTTCAACGCGAAAGGTGAAATGAAAACCGATACTGCTTTTATGACAAATGCCGATGTTCCTTCTCTCGCTATGAAAGATTTAATCGAAAACCCTGTAAATCCATTTACAAACAATTCTATTAATGCAATAAATCAAAAGAATAAACCGCAATTAATATTGATAGAAAGAATCCACAGCAAGAATGAAAATGAGCTTTGGTTTGGTTTGCAAAATACATATTACGTTCACGATAATATTTTTGATGAAAAGAACTGGATCAAGCCGGAAAAAAATCCATGACCATTTGCATAGACTGCCGGATGATAGATGCGAGCGGAATCGGGGTGTATTTGCGGGAGAGTCTGACTTGGCTGTTGCAATCGGATAATAGCTTTCTGCTGCTCGGAAATTCACGCCGATTACAATGTTATTCTTCAAATGCAAATGTAAAAATAATTGAATGTGATATAAAACCTTTTTCACTAAAAGAACTTTTTTTCTTCCCCCTCAAAACAGCGCGGCAAATCAATAGCGCAACTCTTTATTTTTCCCCCTACTTCAATATCCCCTGTTCTGTAACAATTCCTGTCTTTACCGTAATTCACGACATTATTTTCCCCGACATGCCGGAACTAACGTCCAAGATCGGTTTGTCCGCGCGTATGTGGTTTTATCGCAGAGCTTACAAAAAATCGCAAAAAATATTTACCGTTTCCGAATTTTCAAAGTCAAGAATACAATATCATCTTGGGATAAAAAAGCCTGTCATTGTTACACATTCGGCGATACAGCCAGAGTTCCTTGCGTACCGCGCCAATATTCAAAATATACAAAAAACGCAAACTATTATCTTTATAGGTAATATAAAAAAACACAAAGGGCTTAACATTCTACTTGACGCTTTCGGGTTGGCGAAAAAAGAGGGGCTGCCCCACAGCTTGGTTGTCATCGGCGCGAAAGAAAATTTCCGCTCTTCTGACAATACAGTCTTGCAAAAAATTGAAGTGCTCGGCGATGAAGCCGTTATTTTTACAGGGTTTATTTCTGATGAACAAGTTATGGAGCATCTTTCAAAAGCCGCTCTCCTTGTACAGCCTTCATTGTACGAGGGTTTTTGCCTTCCGCCGCTTGAGGCGATGTTTTTGGGTACTCACGCGCTTATTTCCGATATTCCCGTACTAAAAGAGATTTATTCAGGCTACCCTGTAACGTTCTTCCGTAGCGGGGACTCATCGGATTTAAAAGAAAAAATGACAAAACTGCTGATTAACAAAATACCGTCTTCCCCTATTTTGCCGGATGATTTATTATTAAAATATACCTTTAAAAAGACCGCTTCGATTGTTTTAGAGGAATTAAAATTAAATAAGGATGCGCTATGATTAATGATTGTCTAATAATGGCCGGAGGTTCCGGCATTCGGCTTTGGCCCGCAAGCAGTTCAAGAAAACCAAAACAGTTTTTATCCGCGGCAAAAGGCGGAAAAGAAAGTTTTTTTTCCTTGAGTCTTGAACGGGCATTTAACGTTGTCTCGGAAAGCGACGGCAGAGTGATCGTTGTTACAGGAAAAACTCACATGCCTTTTGTTATCGCCGCATGTTCCAAATTGAAAGCCGCGGAAAAAAAACGCCTTGTTTTAATTCCCGAACCTGAAGCGAAAAACACAGCCCCCGCGATTGCCTGCGCCCTCGCGTATGCCGGAAAAACTTGCGGCTTTAACCGTACCATGTTAGTTCTTACAAGCGATCATATCATTAAACCGCTTGATGTTTTTATTAATGATTCCAATTTAGCCGCCCAATTCGCAGAACAGAACAAACTTGTTATATTCGGTATTCCTCCGTCAGCGCCGGAAACAGGTTTTGGTTATATTGAGGCGGCGGACAAAATGACTGAGAATGTTTACAATGTCGCCGCTTTCCACGAAAAACCCAACAAGGAAACAGCAGAACAGTTTTTAGCGTCCAAAAAATATTTTTGGAATTCGGGAATGTTTGTCTTTCGCTGTGATTTTTTGGCGGAAGAATACCGCCGTTTGGAAACAGAGGTAATTTCTCCGTTTGAAAATCTTAAAACTCCCGATAAAAACTCCTACACTAAAACAAAAGACATTTGTGTGTTGAATAAATGGGCGGGCTTGGATAAGGCTTACAAACAAACAAAACGTATTTCTTTTGATTATGCCATTGCCGAAAAATGCGCCCAAACCGTTATGATCCGCGCGGCTTTTGACTGGATTGATATAGGCAGTTGGGATGATTATGCCCGTCTTCTCTCGGAAAATTCATGCGAAAATGTATATGCCGCGGAAACGGAAGGATGTTTTGTCGATTCCGACATTCCCGTCGCCCTTGCCGGAGTTGAAAACATTATCGTTGTAATCCGTTCCGGCAAAGACGGCTCTCCGCCTTCGGCGCTGATTACACAAAAAGGCAAAACTCAGCTTGTGCGCGATATTGTCGATAAAATCAGTCAATCAGATAAAAAAGATATATTATAAAAAAAGGAATTAAAATGAAAGTTGCCATTGTTCATTATTGGCTTATAAATATGCGCGGCGGTGAAAAAATGCTGGAAGCGCTTCTTGAAATGTTTCCGCAAGCCGATATTTATACCCATGTGTACAACCCAAAAGCCGTTTCCGACTTGATAAAAAACAGGCGTGTTATTACTTCGCGTATAAACCGTCTTCCATTCGTTAAAAGGCTCTACCAACTTTATATGCCTCTTATGCCAAACGCGCTCATGGATTTTAATTTGCAGGATTACGATCTTGTAATTTCTAGCGAAGCGGGTCCCGCAAAAGGAGTAGTCGCCAATCCTGACGCTTATCATCTCTGTTACTGCCATAGTCCAATGCGCTATCTTTGGGATATGTACCACGAGTACTTTAGGGGAACAAACCCGTTGGTACGATTTTTTATGAAGCGCCTTATTCCGTCCTTAAGGCTATGGGATGTAACTTCCGCCAATTTGGTGGATCGCTTTGTTACCAACTCAAATTATGTGGCAAAACGTATACGCAGGATTTACAACCGAGAGGCGGAAGTTGTATACGGTCCTGCTGCTATCGAGCAATTTGTTTCTGCGCAGCGGAAACCTGCTGATTACTATTTATTCTTCGGACAGCTGACAGGTTATAAACGAGCAGATATAGCGATTGAAGCTTGTATTAAATCAGGCAGAAAACTTGTTATTGCCGGAGCGGGCGCGAAAAAAAAAGAGATAAACAGGTATAAAAAAACCGGTCTTGTAACATTTAAGGGCAGAGTTTCAGGCGAAGAACAGGCAAAACTTTTTGCGGAGGCGAAAGCCCTGCTCTTCCCCGGCATTGAAGATTTGGGATTAGTTCCGATAGAAGCAAATGCCGCAGGCTGCCCTGTAATAGCATACCGCAGCGGCGGCGCGGTTGATACGGTAAAAGAAGGCGTAACGGGCTTTTTCTTTGACGAACAAACTCCCGATTCGCTTATAAAAGCAATGGATTATTTTGAAGCGAATAGGGAGCGGTTTAATGACCGTGAACTCTTTAATATGCATGTACATAGATTTTCGCGCGAGGCGTTTAAAGAACGAATACAACGTGTAATTACGGAAAGAAAGAGAGTATAAAATTATTAAGAAATCATTATTTTTATTTTTTCTATTTTTTTTTACAATAACAAATATATTCTCTCAAACTGTTTATGAGCTTAACTTAAAAAAGGATATTGTATTAGGGGCATTATCGCTTGGAATAGGCATAACGCCGTTTTTTGTAAATAATGAACCTGAAAATTTTCCTGTTAACTTGAACAAAAATAAGGTAAACAGTTTTGACAGACCTTTTATGTTTTCTTACAAGAGATATTTAGATATTATTTCCGATAACAGCGCGTATCTTTTAGCGTTACTGCCTGTTATTTCACTTATACCGAATATAAAAGAAGAAAACACACTATTAACTTACTGTATTATGTACAGCGAGGCGCTGTTACTTACCTTTGGAACAACATTTACTTTAAAAAATGCCGTTATACGGTATCGTCCGTATATGTATACCGGTAATATTCCGGACGGAAAAGAAAAAGATTATTATAAAAGTTTTCCTTCGGCATCCGCGGCTTTTTCATTTTTGTCTGCTTCATTTTTAAGCGCTACATTTTCCAAAGAATTCCCTGAATCAAAATTAAAACTCCCTGTAATAATCGGAAGTTATTCATTGGCGCTCACAGTAGCGTCATTGCGTATCGTCTCGGGGGCGCATTTCCTTTCTGACGTATTAACATCGGCGGCAATAAGCTCGTTATACGGGTGGTTAATACCTGCCCTTCATTTAAAAAACAATAATGAAAAATTAACAATAATTCCAACAGGAAACGGTGCTGTTTTTTTATTAAAATTTTAGAACTTAAACCATATGTAAATATAACTAGATAATAGCCTGCGCTCTACGTCGCCTGAATCGTATATACCGAATAATTCCCAAAAAGTTTCTTTTATACCTATACCTACTTTTGGAGTAAATGGAAAATCATAATTTAAAGAACTGTAAAGGAAAAAAACATTTCCTTCGGAATGTCTTTCGTTTAAAGGAAAGGCGAAAATATGATAACCATACACGTTAAGGTCTAACCTACCCACTGTTTTATGAAATAACGAAAAAGATAATTTAATATTTTCTCCCATTCCAAATGTGCAGTTTGAATTAAAATCTCGCCCCCAAAGATCAATACCAATGTTGTTATATGTACTGTTTCCCCAAAAAACAGCATTAAGATGTGTTTTTATTTCCAAATGTGATTTTTCAGTAAAAAGATATTTATGCTTTAATGTCCAACCAAAAGCGCTGCTAGAAAAATTGATATTACCAATTCCTTCATTGTTTCTAAAATCATTTGATGCGTTATAAACGTCAAAGTGCATACCTAAACCAGTGCTTGTGGAACTTATGTCCGTATCCGCCGTATTTCTGGAAAAAAGATAACCATCAGAAATTATCGCCGCACGATACGAATTTATATTTGTGGTAAATTCCGCATATAATTCAAAATGATCATAAGGTTTTTTACTATTTTGGATAAAAGGATTCCTGTATATTATATTTACGTCAATATGCCCCCCCGGATTCTTCCATGCATACTCATTAGTTTTTTCTTCCGGGAAAAAAGCGAAAGTTTTTTCAGCGCCCAATTTTAAAGTTAAATCATAAATATTGCCTCCGCCTGTCTCTTGAGCCCTGTTATAAATTTTGTTATGACTGCTCGTAGGGCTAAGAAAAAAACCGCTTATCACTGCCCCAAAAGTCGCTTTAGAATCTACTTCAAGAAAAAGCCTGTATAGCATTTCTCCAAACGCCATGCCGCTTATCGTTGTAGTTATAACATCATTAATTGAAGGTTCAGGTTCAAATATCGTTTCCCACATAACAGCACCAATAGCAGCAGCCGGTATTGATTGATAAAAATTAAAACCATTAACGCGTGCGCTTGCAAAATATGCCGCTCCCAAATAAGCATGTCCAAGTTGGTTTACATGAAATCTGTCCCCATCTTCCCACATCCAATCAGGTTTCGCAAAATTTTCCCATATATCTGCAAATGACAGATTAGCAAAAGAAGCGTCCGCAAGACGGCATACATAGTTTAAAAAAAGATTAGTGGTAGTAACTCCAAGAAGCGAATAACTAATATCCGTAAAAAGGTTTCTTTTATGCGGTAAAATACTTTCAGAACCTTCTGCAGACAGAGACACATCTCCTGTTGATTCGGTTTCCTGTGAAAAGCCATTGACTGGCATTAAAATTAGACAAAACAAAATAAACAACGCAAAAAATTCACGTGTCATGGCTTTCATCGTTACACTCATTCTTTATAAATATTATTACATTTTTACTGTTTTTATACTACTAAAATTTCGGGAAAAGTTGAATTCCCACAAAACCTATAAATGTCAAGGAATGAGGATATTGGGGGGTGTTTATTACACTAATTTTACCGGAAGTTCCTACTTCTGAATCAGTATCCGTAAAATAAGAATACACGCCGCCTATTTCGGCAATTAATTTTACAGGCAGTTTCTTCCCTGTAAATGAATATTCCCCGCCCAATTTGAACACATGCATCCATTGATATGCGCCGTCATGCAGAAAATATTTCTTCATCGAACTCCTGTCCATTTCCTTTAATTCCGACCAAAGAGAACTTCCGTCTACCGCTCTGTCTCCATAATCAACTCCGTGCCGAATCATCTGGTATTGAACACGTATAAGACTGCGCGGAACAGGAATCGACTGAATACGGATAAGTATTTCATCGGAATTGGGCGGCAGATAATGACCTAATGATTTTCCAAAATTGATATAATTGGTTTGCATCAAGTTATTTTCGTACCAAGGAGTTTCTATACGACCGTGAGTATAATTATAAGGTTCAATCTTTGTATAACTCAATGTTAATGAAGCAAAGGGAAGTTTCGGCAAATAAAACAAACCTCCAAACTGTACAGCATACATTGTTCTATCCATTTCCCTAAGACCGCTTTCTATGCTTATTTCGTCAATAAAGACAGAAAGCCATGCCTTTCCCAGTCCTGCCGGATATTGTCCTTCCATATTAAAAAATAGCGCTAAGTTGTCAAAATCGCCTATATTGTTTTGATACAGGTAATTCTCGGCAAACGGATAAAGATACCCCAATTCAAAACGCTTCGGCCAAATAGCGCTGCTTCCAAAATTTACTTTAAAATGTTTTTTATAGCTTACTTCAAGCATAACTATAGAAAAAGCGTTTTGAAATATTGACGAGGCATCTTTTAATAAAGCCCTATTATCCGAACCGACAGAGTTATTGTATTCCAATACGCCTGTAAGAGAAGAAAACGATATCCATTCAAAAGGCGTTATTACTGTCTCAAAAGCCAAAAATGGCTGCGCGGATTGATTCAAAACAAGACTGCCGCCGCTTACAGGAGCCGCCCATTCCCTGTCTATTCGTGAAAAACGGTACATAAAATGCCCGTTTAAAAATTCCCCCGACAACTCGGACATCATGGAATAACCTACAGAAAGCTCATCAGGATAAGCTAACATTGAGCGATTGCCGATATCATTTATAGAATAGACAAAACTGTCCCATTTCTTTTTATATGTATACGGAAAATACGCCAAAGGTCCGCTGCGGGCGGGGAATTTCATATAATGCGTTTCATCATCAGCCGGATCGAATGGTGTTGTTTCATATTGTCCAAGTATCGCTCTGGGTGATTTTCCTATAAATCCGTTAATTGTAAGCCCATAAGACGCGTTTTTGGTAAGATCTCCTATAAATGAAATACTTGGAATTATATAGAAATCTTTGTATAAATCACCCGCTTGCGGAAACGCCGCTCCTTCAAAAAGAGGATCATCCCCCGTCGTATAACGATACCCCGAAGCGACAGGATAATAACCCGCGCCGAAAGCAAAATCCAAGCCAACGCCGAATTCACTTGAAAAATATATGTCATTCCATGTATGTTCCGATGAAATTGTACCCCTTGTCAAATTAACCCCGTTTCTGTCAGGAGTAAAATCTTTGCGGAATTGTTCCAGTATATTACGTTCCGTTTCTTTAAGTCTGGCAAATTCAAGGACAGGATCGCTTGCGAGGATTTCTTCTATAACGCGGAGAATCATTGCCCGTGAATAAGGTTTCGTAGACGGGAGGTAACCGCATAACCCGCGTATTTGAGCCTGTTCAATCACAATATATACGGGATTTTCCAACGGGACGGCAATATGGGTTTGAGCTGAAAGTGACAGATTTATAACAAAAAATAAGCCGCAAACAAACACGCCTTTTTTTAACAAATTACACCTCATTAATTATATATAATTATATCGAAGAAATAAATAAATTCAATAGATATAGGATAATCCCGTTTATTGTCATATTAAGCGGTTATTTATATTGAATTTATTGTTTTTTTACGCTATATTATATGTAAATGACCCTTGCCGACTTTGATATATGGTATAAAACAAGATACCGCCGCACCAGTTCCGCGCTCACCGCAACAACCTTTATTTTTTCCGATATTGTAGCGATTATGCTGTCATTTGCGTGGGGTTTTTTTTGGGTCAGAATTTACGGGTTTATAAATGATTACGGCAGTATAAACGCGAAATCATTTATTACTTACTGGCCTTACCTGCCTGCCTTTATTTTAATTTTCCAACTTCAAAGATTGTATCCCGGTATCTCCCTTGCCCCTTCCGAAGAAATGAGAAGGTTCTTTGTCGGCTCGCTTATCGTTTACGGCGGCATAATCATGTCCCGTTTTATCCAAAATGACTATTGGGACGCGATTAATTCAGCGTTTCTTATAAGCGGGATATTTTCCACAATTATACTTCTGACTATCAGAAGTATAACTCACTGGTTTTTGCACAAAACAAAACTGGGCGGTATTCCGGCTGTAATTTACGGTTCGGGAAAAACCGGAAAACTTGTCGTTGATTGCCTCTTGAGCAGTATAAGAACAGGTTATGTGCCTGTGTTAATTTTGGACGACAATGTACTTGGAGATGATGAATATAAAGGCATCCCGATAATTCACGATACTTCCGTAGGTCCTGAAATTGTAAAACAATACAATATAAAAATGGCGATTGTCGCAATGCCTTCTCTTGATCCCCAAAAATTAAAACATCTTCAAAATACGTCGGTTCGATATTTCCGTTATAATGTTCTTATCCCCAATTTTCATAACTTGTCCAGTATCTGGATGTCTGTACGTGATTTCAGCGGCGTTCTGGGCATTGATACAAGCAATAAACTTAACATGACATTTAATTTGCTTGTTAAAAGATTTATGGATCTTGCTTTGGTTATATTCGGAGGTATTCTTGTTCTGCCGTTTCTTCTTATTATCGCTCTGTTTGTCAAACTTGATTCTCCCGGAAAAATTCTTTACAAACAAAAAAGAATCGGTATAAACGGGAAACATTTTTTTACATATAAATTCCGCACAATGGTAACAGACGCGGATCAAAAATTAAAAAATCTTTTGGAAACTGATCCTGAATTTAAAAAAGAATGGCAGGAAAACTATAAACTTCATAAAGATCCAAGAATAACAAGAATAGGCAAATTTTTGCGCCGTACAAGCATCGACGAATTCCCCCAGCTTATTAATATTTTAAAAGGCGAAATGTCCCTTGTCGGTCCGCGTCCGATTATAGACGATGAAGTTGAAAAATACGGCGAGGATTTTACAAGAGTGTTTTCCGTTAAACCCGGGTTAACGGGGCTTTGGCAAGTTTCGGGAAGATCGGACGCCAACTATCTTGACAGAGTCGCTTATGACATATATTATCAACAAAGTTGGTCTGTATGGCTTGACCTATGGATTATCTTTCAAACGTTCGGCGTAGTTATTATAGGTAAGGGCGCATATTAATGAAAAAATTATTAATCTTATGCTTATTGTTATTTCTCGCAAATAATATCTTCGCTCAAACCCGTTCCTTTGATGAAGTTTTCCCTAATCTTAATAATGACATAAGAAATTCAGCGTTCAGTAACTCCGGTTATGTAAAATCCAGTCAAAAAACAAACGGTTTTGTCATAATGGGAAATGAAAAAAACTCAAAATTGGATTCTCAAATAGTTAATAATGTGTTTAGAAAGAATCCCAACTACCTTGTTGAGTCAATAATGGTTATTAGCGCTAATCCCGATTCTGTAAACCTTCTTGATATATACAACGCGTTAGGAAACATTAGAGACCTTGGCGGCAGACTGTACAATTCCCATACCAAAAACAAATCTATTCCTCTTTTTGAAGAAGCGACTCGAATTACAAGCAATAAACAAACAAACGCTATTCCCGATCCCTCTCCTTCAAAGACGCTTCCCAAAACAGAAACTGTTTATATCAGGCTTAAAGACGCTAATTTCGGCAACACATATTACCGCGCTGAAATAGCGCTTGTTCAAAACGGCTTACGCTATACTCTTACAAATTTTCGCAATATTAGCTATTTATTTATACCTGTAATGAAGGAAGAAACATTCATAGCCCAACTTTATTTTGAACCGATTCAGGAAGGCATATTAATATACAGCGTAGCGGGCGCCGATATCTCCGATTTTGTAGCCTCAAAAATTGACGTGGATTCCGCTATTTCAAAACGGGTTAACGTAATTATCTCTTGGGCGGTAGACGGAATAAGAAAAAAGCAATAACCCCCTTGCAAAGATTCATTTTCTTTTGTATAAATATAACAATAAGAAACCGGGGAGTTTCCAGAGTGGTCAAATGGGGCAGACTGTAAATCTGTTGGCTCAGCCTTCGTAGGTTCGAATCCTTCACTCCCCAAAATATTATTCTCATACTGGTTTAAATGTTTCTCTTTAATAAATTCATTAAAACTCAAAAAATGAAGGATTCTAACCGGAGCGTTCCTGTGATTTATTCCAAGGCGAAGCCTCAATCACTGACCAACCGTCTCGTAAATTATCTGCAAAGTTCTCTCTACGCATTTGTCCCACGAGAAAAATTTCGCCCTCTCCAAGCCAAGACGGCGGCATTCATTGTAAATGTTGCGGTCTGTGCTGACTGTAATCATTCTGTCCGCCATGTCTTCGACACTCATTGGGTCAAAATAAAGAGCGGCGTGTTCCGTTGTTTCAGGAAGAGAAGCGGCGCGGGCGCAGATTACGGGAACGCCGCAAGCCATCGCTTCTACAGCGCCCATGCCGAAACCTTCATACATTGAAGGAATAACCACAAAATCGGCTCCGGCGTACAATTCGGGAAGACTTTTCGCGGGAAAGTGTCCTGTAAAGAAAATATCACTGCGCCATGGCGAAGCCGCGGCGGCTTCCTTCACGACAGAGGCGTTATCGCTGTCTCCTCCCGCCAAAACAAGCCTGTGCGGATATTTTGTTTTTTCTTTAAAAATATTAAAAGCCTTTATAAGGCGGACATGATTTTTGATAGGGTGATCTATTCGCATCGCGCAAAGAACATAGGGACGTTTAAAACTGAACGGTTGAATCAACAGTACGCTCTCCTCATTTCTTTGGCGAGGGTAAAAAGATTCATGATCTATCCCGTTTGGGACTACTTCTATTCTGTTTTCTTTTACATTGGCGCGTTCTACCAATTCCTGCTTTACAAATTCGCTTACGGCTATAATTCTGTCCAATCTGCGCAAAGAATTCGGCAGTATCATTCTTAAAAACGCTCCGAGGTGAACCCTGACTTTCCTGTCGGCGTAATAAGCCGCCATATCATGAACAACGCCAATTGTAGGACACGGCGATTTATACGGCAGATAACGGTGGGCGGCGGCAAACAAACAGGCGTCATATTTACGCTGTAAGGCAAATTCGGGGTATCTGTAAACATGCCACAGGGAATTGGCTGTTTTACCATGAATTGAACATTGCGGGATAAATTCAAAATTGGGGGCTACTTCACTGTATGTATAGCGATCATATTCCCAGCCGAAAAGCTCAAAAAGGGCTTCTGAAGGTTTAATACGCCTTAATAATTGGGTTAAATACATACCCACCCCGGACTTGCCGCCGTCACAGGCAAATGTATCCAACCCTATTTTCATTCAATTCCTCCCTTTGCGAAGCTAAGAAAAACTTTATATATAATACCATAAAAAATAAAAGGTGTCATAAAAAAAAGACCGTGTAAAAGCATGCTTTCACACGGTCTTAAGAGCGCCCCCCAAAAAAAGGGTACTGCCTGTCCTCCCAAAAGAACCCCTCCCGAACAGGCAGTAAACCTCAAGGCTCAACTACATGTTTTATCTCCTCCAAAAACTCTCCCAAATTATTAAAAGACTTGTAAACCGACGCGAAACGGATATAGGCTACTTTGTCCAATTCGCCCAACCGCTTTAAAACCAGTTCTCCAATGACGGAACTGGAAATTTCACGGCTTCCCTTGCTTAAAATCGCCGATTCGTCCTCTATTTCGTTCACAAGATTCTCAATCTGCATCTGGGAAAACGGTCTTTTTTCAAGCGCCCGCACTACTCCCTTTTCCAGTTTTTCACGGTCAAAAGGCTCTCTTCTTTGGTCTTTTTTGACCACCATAAACTGCCTTTCGTCGATCTTTTCGTAACTTGTAAACCTGTAACCGCAGCTGTTACACTCCCTGCGCCTGCGCACAGCGTCCCCATTCGCCAATGTCCGAGACTCAATTACTTTGTCCTCAACTGTCCCGCAATGGGGGCAACGCATATAGTGTCTCCTACCCTAACGATTACACTATATATAGTACCACATATATAGCGTACTTGTCAATAGGATACTACCATATTTTGTGTATATTTTAAAATATTTCTCACAAAGTACACAAAAAAAGAGGGAAAAAAGGTATATTGTCCAAAAGTAATACTAAATACTTCTTGCGATTGGTAAGAAAAATAAATATAATACCCTAGTATAACTTCGTTGAAGTTAATTCTGTCTATAAAAGCAGATAAATCTTTGTTATTTTCTGTTATAAGAACGGGTATAACAAAAAGGAGTTCTTTATGAACAAATTTTTCGGAATTATTGCACTTATTGCTGTAATAGGGTTTTCAACAACAGCTTGTAATGATGATGATAAAAAGGACGATGGCGTATATACTGTTGAGGAAACAGTTGGAAAACTTACAATTACAGATATTGCTACTAAATATAACAATAAATATGTTTTTGCATTTGAATCGACTGTAGAATTAATTGCCGTCGGCTCAATAGATGTAAATACCGAAACGATAAAGGGCGGAAAAGTTAATAACGGAACAGTTGTTTTGAAAGTCTGGAGAGAAACAGATACAGCCGCCCTTAATTATAAAGGAAATGATAAAAATGTAACATTCATGATATTAATCTTAAACATTGAATCAATGAACGCAGATACCGACGATA
>Ga0268262_10000730_pt1 | contig 42626 bp, 38 predicted proteins | sample TergutNc150P3_FD_190354 | JGI IMG/M metagenome (GOLD analysis project Ga0268262, IMG submission 190354) | Nasutitermes corniger P3 segment gut microbial community from laboratory colony in Florida, USA - Nc150 P3 (SPAdes) (version 2) | ecosystem: Host-associated > Arthropoda: Insects >...
AACACAGACACATTATGTGATTTGTGCAGATATTCGCTTGTATTCTCTCTTTTATCCACCATCTATGTTATTGTAGAAATTTCTAAGCCGCCCCAAGGGGCGGGGAATTAAACCCAAGAGATTAAAAAATCAGTAGATAATGGCTTCAAAAGAGAACAGCATTTTGCTGTAGTCGCAGATATTGATAATTTGTTTAGAAAATCAGTCAAAGTTCTAAGCCTCCCCCGCCAGCTCTAACCCTTACCCACCGCCCAACTTCTTTGCTCTTTCCTATATTTGTCAATATCATCAACTATCATACTTACCCCCTATACGTTTTTAACACCAATTTGAAAAAAATGTGTAAATTATGTGTAGGCAGTTAATAAAAGCGATGGTTATTAGGGTTGTAGAAAAATTACTATATTTTACCCTGAATTATCACCCAAAAGAGGTTTTTATGGCTAAAAAGAAAATTGCGCTTGTGGGCGCAGGGCAAATAGGCGGTACAATGGCACTTGTATTGGCACAGAAGCAGCTTGGCGATGTTGTGCTTGTTGATGTTGTGGAAGGCGTGCCTCAAGGCAAAGCCCTAGACATCATGGAAGGTCGCCTATCAATAGGTACCAGCGCAGTTTTAACTGGCACAAATAATTACGATGACCTTGCAGGGTCAGATGTAGTTATTGTTACGGCTGGCGTTCCGCGCAAACCAGGCATGACCCGCGATGACCTTTTGAACATCAATTATGGCATTATTGAAAAGGTTGGGCAAGCTCTTAAAAAAACTGCTCACAATGCTTTTGTTATAGTTGTTACAAATCCCTTAGATGCAATGGTTTATGCAATGCAAAAGGTCACAGGCTTTGCTTCGGAAAAGGTTGTTGGCATGGCAGGTGTTTTGGATAGCAGCCGCCTTGCTTGCTTTGTTGCAATGGAACTCGGCGTTGCAGCAGATGATGTTCAGGCTGTTGTTATGGGCGGTCACGGTCCCTCTATGGTTAGCCTTTACGACTTTGTTTCTGTTGGCGGCATTCCGCTTCCACAGCTTATGAGCAAAGAAAAATTTGATGAACTCTCCAAACGCACTGCAATGGCAGGCGATGAAATTGTGGGTCTTTTGAAAACAGGCTCTGCATTCTACAGCCCAGGTCTTTCTGCAGTTAGAATGGCAGAGGCATATTTGTTGGATAAAAAAAGCATTCTAACTTGTGCTGTTCAACTCAACGGGCAATATGGCGTTAATGGTCTGTATTGCGGAGTTCCAGCTGTTATTGGCGAAAAGGGCATTGAAAAAATCCTTGAAGTTAAAATGAACGATGCTGAAAAAGCCGCTTTTGCCAAATCTGTGGAAGCTGTTAAAGGCAATGCAGAATGGGTGGATAACAAGATAAAAGGATAATGTCAGCAGAAAATATAAGGCGGCGTTTGGTAATGAAGCTAGGCGGAAAGCCAGATGCCGATTATATTGACAAAATAAGCGATTTTTTACAGCAGCAAGAAAAGTCAAAGAAAGCCGAAGTTGAAATAATAACCCGTTCAAAAAAGAAAAATACTCTGATATTTAGTCTTGATAACGGAGAATTGTATGAGTTGTATAACTATACAGACCCTCCTAAAGACAAACCAATACCAAAAGGCGAGAAACCGCCAGAAATACAAATTCGCAAAATTGATAAGATGGAAGAAGAAGCAGTTGATTATGGTCCCTTTACCATAGTGGATTTTGTGGTATGGGCTGTATATATGGGGCTTATTGTGTTAAGCGCTATGCTAGCTTGGATTCTTTATACTTTTAAGTTTGAAAAGTATTAAAGAGCGTCCAAAATTTTGCTTGCAATTCCGTTGCCAGAAATTCCAAGCATTTCTCTCAATTCATCAATTTCCCCTTGCTCCACAAAAGAATCTGGAAGCCCAATGCGAACAAGTCGCGGTGCTAGTCTCATTTCTGCTAGAATTTCTGCAATGGCAGAACCAAAGCCGCCTATTATGGAGTTATCTTCTACCGTTGCAACAACTTGGTGTTCTTTGAAAATAGCACGATATGCTTTTATATCTAAGGGTTTTACAAAACGTGCATCTATTATTGTGGGTTTTATGCCCTTTTTTTCCAAAACTCCGGCAGCATCAAGGCACTTGGCTAGCAAAAAACCAACGCCAATCAGCAAAACTTTGCTCCCTTTGCTAACAACCCGAAATTTGCCAATGGGCAGTGCCGAAAATTCCGTGCGAATTTCGTTTGTATAGGTAACAGCTCTGGGGTAACGAAGTGCTATTGGTCCTTCTTTATATTGAGTTGCGGTGTAAATCATATTGCGCATTTCGTTTTCGTCTGAGGGTGCCATAATCACCATATTTGGAATTGTGCGCAAATAAGATAAATCCAAGGCTCCGTGGTGAGTTGGCCCATCTGAGCCAACCAAACCAGCTCTGTCTAAAATAAAAACAACAGGCAAATTTTGAAGTGCAACATCATGTATTATTTGGTCATAGGCTCTTTGCAAAAATGTGGAATATATGGCTACAACAGGTGTAAAACCCTCGCAGGCAAGCCCAGCGGCAAATGTAACTGCATGTTCTTCGGCTATGCCAACATCAAAAACTCTATCTGAGAGTTCGGGGTCTTCTTTTAATAGATTTAATCCGCAGCCGTCCAACATAGCGGCAGAAATGCCTATTATTGTTTTATCTTGTTTTGCAAGGGTGAGCAGGGTTTTTCCAAAAATGGATGTTAAGGTGGGGCGAGGTTTTTCCACTACCACAGTACCATCTTCTATGTGGAAGGGGTCTGGACCATGCCATTTTGTGGGGTTGGTGGTTGCGAGTTCATAGCCTTTGCCCTTTTGTGTTAAAACATGAACAAGGCAAATCTCTGGCAATTCTTTTATACCGTTTAATGTTTCTATTAATTCTTGCAAATTATGCCCATCAAAAGGTCCAAAATAGCGCACATTAAAATCTCTGAAAAACTGCCCTGGGCTTACCATATTTTCCAAAGCTAGTTTTCCGCTCTCCATAAATTCCCGTAGCTTGCCACCGCCTATATGTTCGGGAATAGAGCGCAAAAATTTGCCAATTTCATCTAAAGAGTGACTGTGTTTAACAGATAGATTGCTAAATAATTTTGAAAGCGCTCCCACACTTGGGCTTATACTCATTTTGTTATCATTTAAGATAATGGTAAAATTCTTTTTAGTGTGTCTTGAATTGTTCAAAGCCTCAAAAACCATTCCCCCAGTCATTGAGCCATCGCCTATAACCGCTACAACATGATTTTTTTTTTGAATAATATCACGTGCAACGGCAAAACCAATAGCCGCAGAAATGGACGTGCTTGCGTGTCCGGTACCAAAAGGGTCGTAAATGCTTTCGCTTCTTTTTGGAAAACCGGAGATTCCACCTCGTTGTCTCATTGTGAAAAATTTCTCATAGCGACCTGTTAGCAATTTGTGTGCATAAGCTTGGTGACCCACGTCCCAAATCAAAATATCTTTTGGTGTATCGTAAACATAGTGCAGGGCAATGGAAAGTTCAACGGTTCCAAGGCTAGATGATAAATGCCCACCGTGTTCAGATACCTGCCGCAAAATGGCAGTCCTTATTTCCTCTGCCAGAGCTTCTAGCTCTTCAATCTTGCATTCCTTTATGTCTTTGGGGGAATTTATGTTCTCAAGTTTCATTTCCATTCCGATTTCCATTTTTGTGTTTCATATCCATCTGGTATAGGTTTATTGAAACCTGCAAAAGGCTCAATTTTGTTGTCCTTTGATTTGTTTATAGTAGATGGATATTTATCTGTAAAATATTTTGGGCAATCCACTTCTTTAGAAATAAATGTTGGATTATCTGCTGCCATAAACCAATCCGTAAACCATAAGCATCCCCTCAAAAGGTCTTTATGTTCGGGTTTGGAAAATACCGCATTGCATTTTTTTCTAACGCATTCTTGATAAACTTCAGCAGGTTTATTGTAATCATTGATTTCACGTTGGCAGGTTGTGAGAAAACCGCCAAAACCTTCTCCCAGTTGGTTTTTAGGTACACCAATTTGTTCTGCAAAACTATCAAACATGCCAGGACCTCCTCCCGGTACCATAATATCAAACTGACCTTCTTCCACATCGCCACCGGTATTTGTAGCCATTACTATCAGGGTTTTTCCTTTAAGTTTTCTATGAGCCTCTTTTATATCGTTGCCGTGGTTTCCGCCATCAAATTGAACTTGAAAACAATGACCGCAAACAGGCTTTTTAAGCGTACCAGCTACAAAAGCATAAGCAAGGCTATCTGTTAGCGCAATGGGAGCCATGTCCCAACATACATAAGATATGCCACCCTGTTCGCAACTGCTAACCGTTTCTTTATAACCCACCCAATCTTCCACTATCTTGTTTGCCCACTGGTCATAGCGCACTACAATATCGGGGCTTAGGGTAAAAGTTGGAATTTCCTTATTGTTTTTATTGCAATTTCTGCAAATTTTAAAGGGAGTTGCATTTGTATCCACATTATTGCGCAGAGCACAATGCGGCTTGCAACCATCCCAATAGCGTGAGCCCCAGCCTTCTATGACACCGGGATCACCTTTTTTCAATGTAGGCCAATTTGTAATTTCTGGTTGAGCTTCAGAAGAGCTGGACACTACCGCCGAGCTAAGGGCAGCAGATGAACTGATGTCGGAGGAAGAGCTAACGGGAGAAGAGGAACTAATTTCAGAAGATGAGCTAACTTCAGAAGGCGAACTAATGGGAGAAGAGGAGCTAAGGATAATAGAGGATGAAGAAATATCAGTATTAGGTTCAGAAATACTTGAAGATGAATATTCACTAGAAGATGAATACGAATACTCATTTGAAGACGAGGAACTTTCTAAGCTACCATTACTATTGCCATTATCACTACTACTGCTATTATTGCAGGCAAAAATCAGCAAACTTGCGAAAAATAAACACCAATATTTATACTTCATAAATGCCTCCCATAACCATAATATAGTAAAATTTTCTACATTTATTTCCAATGCCCCAATTTTTCATTTTGATGTTATTCGTTCTTATTGCCTATGGGCAGCAAACTTCTGTTGCAGTGTTGCCTTCTGAGGGTTCCACTCGTAGCAATGATGAACTTGAAGCGATTACAGATGAAATGCGCGAAGCAGCATTGAAAGTTTTGCCTACAGATGCCTTTGTTCTGTTAAAACAGGATGTTGTTATTAAGCGGCTTGGTGGTGCGGAGAATTACATCAAGGAATGTAGCAAAAGTTCTTGTATTGTGAATTTGGGACAAAAGGCTCAGGTTGATTATGTTGCGCAAGCCAGCATAGGTAAGTTAGACAGCATTATTAGGATAAAAGTTGAGTTATATAATGTACACACAGAAGGGCTAGTGGGTATGTTCAATGATGAGGCAGAAACCGTTAGGGATTTGATTGCCATTGTGAAAAAGAAAGTTCCAGATGTGTTTAGCAAAATACCGGGTGCTTATGAGGCGGATGCGGAAAAATCCAGTTTTGGTATTTTGGAGATGAAGCAAGCTTATTCAGATGGCGTGGGCAGCTATGATGATTCTTATGCAAAACCAAGTGTTGGGAGGTCTATCAAAAACAGTTTTTGGCTTGCCCTTGGTTTGGATATATTTGGAACAATACTTATTTACAATGGATATGTAAAAAACAAAGAAACACAAGATGCTTATGATAAATACAAAAAAGAAATAGGACCAAATGGTAATTACAAAGATACTTGGGAATATGTGGAAAGCAACCGTATTAGCAGGAACATATTTTATGCCGTTGGTGGAATATTTTTAGCTTCGGGGATAGGGGTACATATATGGTTTTAAAATTTTTTCTCTTTGCCTTCCTATTCCTTTTAATCTCCTGCACGGGGTTTGAGCGTGACAATCCCGATGATCCAGATGGTACCACTTTTCAACCTAATGTTGTTTATGGCGAACCTGTATCTTATATGCGCGAGATTTACCAGACGGTTGTAATTGGTAACCAAGTCTGGATGGCAAGGAATTTGAATTACAATGCAAGCGGCAGCAAATGCTATGAAAATAAAGATGCCAACTGTGCGATTTATGGCAGGTTATATGATTGGGCAACGGCGATGAATTTATCTTCTAGTTGCAATTCTATTTCTTGTTCTTCACAAATAGAAGCAAAGCACAAGGGTATTTGCCCAAGCGGCTGGCATATTCCAAACAATGCGGACTGGGATGAACTGTATAATTATGTTGGTACTAAGAGCAAGTATTTGAAGGCAACAAGTGGGTGGAATGGTGGCGGCAATGGTTATGACAGGTATGGATTTTCCGCCCTGCCTGGCGGCAATGGCGGCGGCGAAGGCGGCTATGGCGGTTCCTATGGTAGTTTTTATAATGTTGGCGATTACGGCTGGTGGTGGAGTTCCTCTGAGAGCGACAAAAATGAAGCCTATATAAGGTACATTTTCAATGAATACGAGGGTGCTAGTTACGGCGATTGGTGGAAGGTCTGCTTGTTAAGTGTTCGTTGCGTGAAAGATTGAACGTCACTTCCATCTATAAAATCCAAACGTTCCAAGTGGCACAGCGGCTGTGAAAAGTGGGATTTGGATTATTTCAACAAGGGGCAAGTACCACAAAAGTTTTGCGGAACGAAAGCGAAGCGCACCTGTGAAAATCAATAAAAAATCTGCGATAAATTTTATTGCAAAAGGAATCAAAAAACACACCGGCAAAATTCCAAAAAACACTAGCCACGGACAAACAAAAAGCCAAACAAAAAAAGCATAAATGCAAAACAAAAATGCAGAATAAACCTTGCTATCATATTTTGCCCCATTGCTCCCCCAACGAGCGCGCTGTTGCAAAAGTGACATCCACGAATCAACTGGAGCGGTTGGCATAACTGCGCTTGTATCCCAATTATAGGCAAATTTGGTTCCTTCAATTTTTGCCATTCTGTGAATGAGCATATCATCATCGCCAGAGGCTAAATTATAAAGCCCTTCAAAACCTCCACATTTGAAAAACAAAGCCCTGCTATAGCCAAGAGATGCTGCACTTGCTACAAGAGGCTTGTTGCGGTTATATCCAGCTGCTTCAATTAAGGTAAAGCCAAGGGTTTCCAATTTTTGATAGGCGTGCAAAAAACTTTTTTTGCCATTATTTGCCTTTGAACCCTGCACAACAGAGGCACCACTAGCATAAAGGGTAGCCATTGAATTTAACCAGTTTGGAGGAGGAACACAATCCGCATCCATTATCAAAAGAAATTCCCCCTTTGCTGCTAAAAAACCCGTATTCAATGCTCTCTTTTTTGGCGAAGCAATTTGAGGAGAGTCTTGTGGAATATTTATAACCGAAAAATTTGTATGGGTTTCGCAAAAAGCCTTTACAATTTCCGGTGATTTATCCGTTGAACGGTCATTCACAATAATCACTTCCCATTCTCCTGCATATTTTTGAGCATTCACAGCATTTAAAGTTGCTTCTATAAATGTTTCTTCGTTTCGCATTGGGATTACAATGGAAACGTGGGGGAGTTGAGAGTTGAGAGTTGAGAGTTGAGAGTTTTTTTTCAGCAAACCTAGCCATAGGTATAGCATTAGGCTTAGATAGGCTAGGGATAGGAGAGAGATGAGAGTTATTAGTATCATAGCTTCTCCGGCCAAGGATGTTTAGGGTAGCGACCTCTCAGTTCTTTTCGCACTTCGGGGTAGGTGTTTTGCCAAAAATCGCTTAAATTCCAAGTTTTTTGAGCAGTGCGGTAATTTGGTGCCAAAATATCGTAACGAACCCTTAAACGATTTTCAGCTATAAAATGCTCGCCTTGCATACCCATAAAATCTCCAATTCTAGCAGAAAGTTCAACTATTCCGTCTGGATTATATATGTATTTTGCAATTCTGCCGTTCTGGAGTTTCAGGGAATTTGGAAAATTTTTGTGCAGCCAATCAAGCCAATAGGTGCCAAAATATTCCTCAAGAATTTTTCTATACCGCTCCTCGTTCAAATCTTTTAGCAAAAAAATTCTGGAGCAAAATTCGTCCATAATCAGGCAAAAATCCTCTTCGTCCCATTTTGGGAAATTATGTTCGGGAAAAAGTTTTGTTGCAAGTTTCATTTTTGCAAGCAGGCTTAAGTTTGAATCGGTTTGCCACTGGCTTGTGAAATCCTCTTTTTCCATTAAAGCTTTCCACGCATCGGAAGTTTGATTTTCCAAAGATTTGCGCTCTTCCACAGAACATTCTTCTTTGCCAAAATCGCTTACCCGCATCGCCACAAATTGTTTTTGAGACGGCTTCCATTGTAGTTCCATTTTTGAAGCGCCGCTTTGCAAATATTTGTCTGGAACAGGGGCATAAAGACTTGCACTTGTTTTTTGCAATTTTGCGTTTTCGTTGCGCATTAAACCCAAAACCAAAATGGCTTTTTCTTTTGAATCGCAAAAAACAGAAAGTCCATCTTTGGTTTTGTAATACTGTTCCCCATCGCTTTTAAAAGCGAACGCATTTGGGAAAGCAGAGATGAGAAACTCCAAACCATTTCCTGTGACAGTCTCCCTTGCCCCTGCATAACGTTGCAACTGCTCAAAATGTAATTTTTCTTCGCGTTGCCATTTTCCCCTGCCTTCTAAAAAATCCTCTGCCAAATGCAAAATATTTCCGCTTTTATTTTCGCTTTCCAAAAGCATGGTTATGGCTAAAATATTCTTTGAAAGCGTTTTTTGCAAAGCGAGTGCAACGGCGAGTTCCAATGATTGTACAGGGATAAGCAAAACTTTTTTGCCCATTTCAGTTATTTTCTTTTCCTTGAACAAATTTAAATTTTCCAATTCTTGCAAAGCGGAATTTTCTTTTTGCTTGGGTAATTCAGTCAATAAATCAAAAGACACTCCTAGTGAAATTTTCTGTAGCAAAAATCTCTCCACATTCACACGCTCAATTTCCGGTTTTATGGATGTTGCAAAATTCGCTTCTTCGCGCTCACTCCACAAGCGTATGCACAGGCCTTTTTGTGTTCTGCCTGCTCTGCCTGTTCTTTGCACCGCATTTTGCATAGCGATTCGCGAAAGCCTCAGCGTTCTTAAACCCATTCCAGCATCATCAAAAGCCATGCGTTCAAAACCGGAATCTATAACCACTTTTACATTTGGAATGGTTAGAGATGTTTCTGCAATGTTCGTGGTGAAAATTATCCTTGTGCTTTCGCTCGGCTCAAATATTTTTTCCTGTTCCTCTTTTAATTGACCTCCAAAAAGAGAAAAAAGTTCAGGGCAGTTTTTACCAAGGCTATCTGCTACACGTGCCCTACAAGCGGAAATTTCCGCTTTCCCTGGCAAAAATACCAACACAGTTCCATTGATTTCGTTGTATAAAATACTCTTGACAGCTCGCTCCACTTGATTGACAAGAGGCTCGTTCGTTTTTGCTTCTTGCCTAATTATCTCCACAGGAAAACCAGGATTTTCAACCTTTAAGCATTTCACTCCCAAATATTTTTCTAAAGCCTCTCTTTCCAATTCCGCAGAAAGCACAGCCACTCTTTGCTCCTTTGAGATAGCAAATCCCAAAAGCAAATCCATCTCCGCTCTTCGCTCATGGAATTCGTCAAAGATTAACCAATTTAATTGGGAATATTCCCCGTTAAGAGTTTCGGCTAAAAAGCTGCCGTAGGTTTGGAATAGAATTCTTGTGTTTTTTGAAGTTTTGGATTCAAAGCGGAATTTGTAACCTACGGTTTCGCCTACTGGTTCTTTGTAGAATTTTGCTAGGAATTTTGCTAATTCTCTTGCTGCTAGTTGGCGAGGTTGCAATACCGTTACTCTGCCTTGTTCGCCTGAAAGCAACCAAGGCAAAAAAGAGGATTTTCCCGTGCCTGTTGGTGCGGTTAGTAAAAGATGCTTTTGTTGCTTCAAGCACAGTTCTATTTCTGCTCTTGATGCGGCGAGTGGAAAATTTATCAATATTCCATTTTCCTTTTTGGCCTGAACATTGCCCACAATAAACCGCCATGCTCGGCATTTGCCATAATGGCAGAAGCATTGCTATCGGTGCTAAGGGCAAGCGCGGCTACTAAGGCTGCTTGTTCTTCTTCGTCAGGCACGTGAATATTTTCTAAAACTTCTTGTACACGGTGTTCGGAAACTAGGTGCATTCCAGTCCATTTTAGATTTAAAAAATCTGGATGTTTTAACACTCCGCGCAAGAAGGGGAGTGTTGTGCTTATGCCCTCTATGCGGAAATTGGCAAGAGCAGATTCCATATTTGAAATAGTCTTTTCCCTTGAGTTGGAATATGCCATAATTTTTGCTAAAACAGATTCATAGTTGGCAGAAACTGTGTCGCCAGAAACAAAGGGGCTTTGAACAACTATTCCATCACCAAAGGGAACAAACATTCTCTCTATTTTGCCAGGAGATGCGGAGAAATTGTTGTAAGGATCCATAGCATCCACATTTACGGCTATAACAGAGCCTTCTGTTCTAATTCCGTCTTTTTGCAATAAAAGAGGTTCACCGGAATGTAGCCTTATTTGCCCGCGCAAAACATCAACTCCTGTTAGCAAGTTGGTTACGCCGTGAAAGTGCTGGATATTTTCTTTAACATCTAAGAGGTAAATATCGTTTTCGGAAATGAGAAATTCCACATTTGCGTGACCTACAATGTCAAGACCATCTATAAGAGCCGGAAGCATAGCAATTATTTTGCTTCTGTTTTCTTTTGACAGATAAGGGCTTGGGCTTTCTACAAGCAATTTGCGAAAACGGAACTGCACGGAGCCTTCTATTTCTGGGAGAATTGCCTGTTTGCCATTTTTATCGCGCAGAACAGGAAAAGATATTATATGCGGATGTGTTAATGTTTTTTCTAAATAAAGGCTTTTTTCATAACCAAAACGCTCGCACTGGCGAAGCACGCTATCTATGGCGGTTTGCAATTCCATTGCACTTTTGGCTTCTCTAATACACCTACCACCTGCTGCCCCTGCTGCCTTTACCATTAATGGATAGGATATGTGTTCTGCCTCTTTTGATAATTTTGCAATGTTCTCAAAAACCTCGCTATGTGGCAAAATCGCAAATCCTGACTTTATAGCAACCTCGTTTAGCAATTTTTTTTCTTCGGCAATGCTACGACCCTTAGCTAATCTAGAAGATGATATAAAAGCGATGCCAAAAGTGGATAATTTTTTGCTGAGTTCCGTGCTTGCAGCCAAAAATCCATACCCTGGATGAACGGCATCTGCCTTGCATTCCATTGCAGCTAGCACAATTTGCTCAACATCCAAATATGGAGAACTTGTTTTGTTTGAGCTAATAACAATAGCACGGCTTGCCTCGCGCACACCCACCTGATTAAAATCACTTTCTTCGCAAAGAGCTATGGCCTCTGCCCCAAGGCTTTTAATTGCCCTAATACACGCCGCCTGTATAAGCCCCCTATTTGCAACCAAAACTCTTTTATACATAAGTCCTCTAAAATTGGATAAGAATTTTATAATATAGTAAATGTTATTTTCTATATTATTACTATGGATATACCTTCTGTTTCTGCGCTTTCAGCTAGCTCGCTTAGAATGGATTTAAGCGCGCATGATGTTGCTAATATAAATACGCCAAATTTTTCGCAAAGCCGCCCTATTCAGACTTCGCAAAGGCCCGGGACGGAAATCTCAGCAATTCAAAAAATAAAGCCCGCAATCCCAGATTTTTCTGCAACAGACCTTGCAGAAGAGGCTGTGGAACAGATAAAGAGCGAAAAAGATTTTGCCGCCAATGCCGCAGTTATCAAAACTCAAGATCAAATGTACGGCGAGGCTATAGATTTGGTTGTTTGAGTGAGCATTTCTTTAACGGTTAGCTTGCTAATGGGGTCTATAAAATCTGGAGCAAGAGCGCATAAGGGGCGTAAAACAAATTCTCTTTGGGATATATAGGGATGCGGAATGGTTAAAATTTCGCTTTGCAAAATTTCATTTCCACAATAAAGCAAATCCAAGTCTATTTCTCGCTCTTTCCATTTTTCCCGTTTTTGCCTGCCAAGTTTTTGCTCAATATTTTTGCAAAGCTCTAAAAGCTCATAAGGAGTTCTTTTTGAACAGAATCCAATAACTTGATTTAAAAAGTTTGCCTGCTCTGTTTTGCCCCAAGGTTCGGTTTCATAAATTTTGCTCTCTTGCCAGTTTAGTTGCTCACTCTCTTTTAACAAAGCTCTAGCCTCTGCAAGTCTTTTTTCGCGTGGCTCTATATTTGTGCCTAGAGAGATATAGATTTGCAGCATATTTCTCTTTCGTTTTCGCTGATTATTTTGAATTCAACGCTGTGCGTTATGTTTAGAGGAAAATTTCTTGGCCATTCTATTAAAGTTATTCCTTTTGAAAAATCATCTATTCCGGTATCTTGCAAATCGTTTGCGTTTTTTAAGCGGTATAAATCTAAGTGATAAATTGGCGGCTTGTTTGGGTATTCATGAACTATGGCATAACTTGGCGAATTTACCGTTCCGGCAAAACCAAGCCCCTCGCAGATTCCTCGGCAGAATGCCGTTTTGCCAGCACCTAAATCTCCTTCCAAAGCGATTACATCGCCTGGCTTTAGATTTTTTGCAAATGAAAAAGCCAATTTCACAGTTTCTTGTTCGGAGTTGGTTAAAACTTTTAGCACGTAGAGAATTTAGGAATTTTTTTCTGCGAGTTTTGCTTCAATATTTGAAACTATGGCATCAACTTCTGAAACAAATTGTTGCGTTTTTTTTGCAATGGCATTTTTGTCCCGTTGTTTAGCAGCTTCTTCCAAAATGAATGCCATTTGTGAAAGGGTGTTTTCTCCAATATCGGCGAGAAGGCTTTTCATGGAATGGGAATTTACGGCAAACATTTGCAAATCATCGTTTGAAGCATCTGATATGTTTTTGAAAGTCTGTTCAATTTCAAACAGGGCTTTTTTGGCATCTTTGGCAAAGACGGCAAGGTATTCATCACTTTTTTTGTACATTTTCATGGCATCTTTTTTTTGCTTGCGAGCATCTGCAATTACTTTTGGAGTTTGCTTGTTGCGAATTAATTTATTGAGAATGGAATCCAACTGGCGGGCATTTATCGGTTTGGATATAAAATCATCAAAGCCATTATCAAAGAATATTTTTGCCTGCCCTGTCATAATATTAGCCGTTAAAGCAACAATGGAATTTGTGTATTTCAATGTTTCGCGTATTATCTTTACTGTTTCAATGCCATCCATTTTAGGCATCATGTGGTCCATAAACACAATATCATATACGCGACCACTTTTTATTCTATCTATTGCATCAAAACCGCTGGAAACGGTGTCTATTGATAAACCATAAGGCGACATAAGCTCTTTTGCAACATATAAATTGGATTCCACATCGTCAACGATGAGAATGCTGCCGTAGGGCATATATTCTTTTGTGAATGCTTTGCCGGTTAACTCCATTAAATTTTCTGCCAACTCTTTGCCTAAAACATCGGAGCTGATTATTTTTTGTGGCAAACGTACGGTGCAAACTGAAATTTTACCCGGCTCGTTTTTCACTGTGATTTCACCGTGCATCAAATATATCAGGTTTTTTATAATGCTCATGGCAAGGTCTGCATCTTCAACAAAAGTGCCTGTTTCTGCACTTACAGAAAAAACAAGAGTTACATCTATATCTTCTGCTTTCTCAGCAAAAACCGATAATTTTACAAGACCATTTTCTATATTTTTAAATGTATTGAAAAGCAAATTATTCAAAATTTGTTTAATGTGAATTTCATCGCCAATCAATTTAAGCGGTATATTTTCGTCAATATCAAGTTCAAGTTCTATGGATTTATTTTCAATTTGCTTTAAGTTTAGTTGCAGACTATCACTCAGCAAGTCTGAAACTTTATATTTGGTAATAATCAATTCCATTTCGCCAGATTCCATTTTAAATAGGTCTAGCGTGGAGTTTATTGTGTTAAACAATAAATGTGCGGAATTATTTATCATTGCAAAGGCATCTCTTACTTTAAAGTCTAAGGTTTGGTCGTGTTGTTGGGTTTCGCTTGTTCCAAGAATAACATTCATAGGAGAGCGAATTTCGTAGCTCATGCGAGATAAGAATAAATTTTTGTTGCGATTGTTCTGTTCAATAAGTTCTTTTGTAAACACTAATTCCGTTATATCTGTGGAATACTGAACATGAACCATTTTGCCTTTATGCCATTCTATATATCTGTCTGTATTGCGATATATGCGCTTTGTTAAATTGTTGCGTTCTTCCCATACAATAATTCCCTTGGGATTTTTGTCCAGTTTGCGGCAAGGGCAAAATTCGCACATCTGGTCCATTCCATTTTGCAAAACTTTATAACAGAGCTGCCCTACGCAGGGGCCTTTAATTGCATAACGTTCTTTTGCACGTTCATTTATAAAAAGGATTTCTCCAGTATCTGGAACAGTTACGTAGATTAACGAATCTGAACTGCTGAGAATATTTGTTAAAATGCTAAACGATTTATTTGTTTCTTCTAACTTTTGCTCAATATTTTTTTGCTTAGTTTTTGCGTTAACAAAAAGAATTGAGATAGAAACAAAAGAGCCTGCGAGTAACACTCCAATCAAATATTTAGGACCTAAGATAAGCGCAGGCGCAAACACGATGAAAGTTAATAGGGGCACCCATACATATAAGGGTACCTTTTGCTTTAAGAAATTGAATATTTGCATCTCCATTTAAAATATAGAAAATTTAAAAGTTCCATTTTGAACGTAAAAACATTCGTAAAGCGTTTCAATTTGAAACGTAATGGATGGACTAATATGAATATATCAGATGAAAACCGCAAAATTTGCTTAAAAAAGGCATTTTTATTGGAACAAATCATTCGGCACGGCTTTTGCCTTAATTGAGGTGTATGGAAGAAAATTTGGAGAAAAACGAGGTTTCGGAAGAAGTAGAAAGGCTTGTGGAAGATGACCCCGTAGCCGAAGCGCAAGAAAAAGAGAGAATTGCTCAAGATAAATACTTGAGGCTTTTTGCGGAGTTTGAAAACTACCGCACACGCTCGGCAAAAGAGCAACTGGAGTTGATAAGCACGGCTAATGGCAAGCTTTTGGAAAAGCTCTCTGAGGTTAAGGATAATTTTGATAGAGCCTTTGCCGAAGAGAATAAAACTGGAGATTTGGCTATATTTGAAAAGGGAATTAAGTTGATACAAGAGCAGTTTAACAAGATTTTAAGCGATTTTGGATTGGAAACCATAGACCCCTCTGGGGAGGTATTTGACCCAAATATTCACGAGGCACTTATTAAGCAGCCTTCTGAAAATGTTCCAGAAGGTAGTATTATTCAAGTGTATCAAAAGGGCTATAAAATTAAAAATAAACTGCTGAAAACTGCAAAGGTAATTGTATCTAGCGGAGTTCCAGCATAGAATAAAATTAAAATAGGAGACAAGACAATGGGAAAAATCATAGGAATAGACTTGGGCACAACAAATAGTTGCGTGTCTGTAATGGAAGGCGGAAAACCGGTGGTTATAGCCAATGCCGAAGGTTTTCGCACCACACCCTCAATAGTTGCTTTTGGCAAAAACGGTGAGAGGTTGGTGGGGAATGCGGCAAAAAGGCAGGCGATAATGAACCCTGATAAAACCATTTATTCAATAAAGAGGTTTATGGGGCGGCGTGCAGAAGAATGCACAGAAACAGAAAAGCACATGCCATATCAGTTGATTGGCAAAGGCTCCGATCTGGTTCGCGTTCGCATAGACGACAAAGAATATGCTCCACCAGAAATTTCTGCTGTTGTTCTGCAAACAATGAAAAAAATTGCCGAAGACTACCTTGGGCAACCAGTTACTCAGGCGGTTATAACCGTTCCGGCATATTTTAACGATGCTCAAAGACAGGCAACAAAAGATGCAGGTCGCATTGCAGGTTTGGAGGTTTTGCGAATAGTGAACGAACCAACCGCCGCGGCACTCGCTTATGGCTTAGACACCAAAAAGAACGAGAAAATAGCCGTTTACGATTTGGGTGGAGGAACTTTTGATATTTCCATTCTGGAAATTTTTGATAGCTCCTTTGAAGTGCTAGCCACCAACGGCGATACAATGCTCGGTGGTGATAATTTTGATGAAGTTATAATTGATTGGATAAACGATGAATTCCGCAAAGATAATCCTAGCTTAGATTTAAAAAAAGACAGAACGGCTTTGCAACGCTTAAAAGATGCTGCCGAAAAGGCAAAGATAGATTTATCTGCTGCAACAAGCACAAATATAAATTTGCCCTTTATAACAGCAGATATGTCTTCTGGCTCAACCATTCCAAAGCATTTGGATTTAACGCTCACTCGTGCCAAATTTGACCAGCTAACCTCATTCCTTGTGGAAAAAACTTTGGGACCTTGCAAAAAAGCATTGGCAGATGCAAAGCTGAAAGCTTCCGATATAAACGAGGTAATTTTGGTCGGTGGTTCAATACGTATTCCGGCTGTTCAAGAAGCTGTTAAAAATCTATTTGGAAAAGAGCCTCACAAAGGCGTAAATCCAGACGAAGTTGTTGCCATTGGTGCTGCAATTCAAGGCGGAGTTTTGTCGGGCGATAGTTCTTTGAAAGATGTGGTGCTTTTAGATGTTACCCCGCTTTCCCTCGGAATAGAAACCTTGGGCGGGGTTATGACCAAGTTGATAGACCGCAACACCACAATCCCAATTCGCAAAAGCCAAGTGTTCAGCACAGCAGATGATAACCAAAGCGCGGTTACAATACATGTTTTGCAAGGAGAGAGAGAGTTTGCAAGGGATAACCGTACACTTGGTCGCTTTGATTTAACCGGAATTCCGCCAAAGCCGCGTGGATTGCCGCAAATTGAGGTTTCTTTTGATATTGATGCAAACGGCATTGTGCACGTTAGCGCAAAAGACAAAGAAACCGGAAAGGAACAGAGCATTAAAATTCAGAGTTCTTCGGGACTTAGCGAAGATGAGATAAACAAAATGGTTAAAGATGCCGAAGCTAATGCGGAAAAAGACAAAAAATCCCGCGAATTAGTGGATGCTAAAAACCAAGCAGAACAAGTTGTTTATCAAGTTGAAAAAACTCTAAAAGAAAACGATGGTAAATTGCCAGCAGATGTAGTTTCTCAAGCAAATACCGCTATTGCAGATTTAAAAGCCGTTGCCGAAAAAGCCACGAGCAAAGAAGAAATTCAAAGCGCAATGGACAAGGCTCAGAGTGTTTTGAGCCAAATTTTGCAAGCTGCTCAAATGGGAGCAGGCGGGCACCAGCACGGAGAAAACTGCGAAGGTTCTTGCGGAGACGACTGCAAAAATAGAGCCGGAGAAAACAAAGATGGCCCCATTGATGCGGATTTTGAGGTGGTTGACGAAAAGAAGTAAAACGTATGGCAAAGCGAGATTACTATGAAATTCTGGGCGTTTCCAAAAACGCTTCCGCAGATGATATTAAGCGGGCATATAAAAAGCTCGCTATAAAATATCACCCGGATAAAAATCCGGGCGATAAAGAAGCGGAAGCCAAGTTCAAGGAAGCTGCCGAAGCCTATGATGTGCTTTCTGATTCGCAAAAGAAAGCGCAATACGACCGTTTTGGGCACGAAGGGCTTAGCGGTAGCGGTTTTGGTGGCGGTTTTGGTTCTGGCGGTTTCTCATCGTACGAAGACATAGTTTCGCATTTTGGCGATATTTTTGCAGATATGGGCATAGGAGGTTTTGGCTTTAGTGGTTTTGGCGGAACAACTCGCGGTTCGCGAAGCAGGGGGGGGCCTGCTCCGGGCGAAGATTTGCAAGGTGGCATAGCATTGACATTAAAGGAAATAGCAAATGGCACTGTGAAAAAAATTCACATAAGACGACAAAAAATCTGCCCCGATTGCAATGGCAAGGGAGGCTCAGGAGTAAAAACCTGTCCAAGTTGCTCTGGCAGTGGAAAGGTTCGCCGCAGAATGTCTAGCTTTTTTGGCGAAGTGGTAAATGTAACAGTTTGCCCAGATTGCGGTGGCTCAGGCGAAGCCATTAGCAACAAGTGCAAAACCTGCTCTGGTCAAAAGCGTGTTAAAACAGAAGAGACCATAGATGTTAAAATTCCTGCAGGTGTTGCAAGCGGAGATATAATTACACTGCGGGGTGAAGGCAATGCGAGTTTGTATGGCGGTTCGCCCGGCTCGCTCATAGTTCATATAGAAGAAAAGAGCAATGAGTTTTTTGTGCGGGACAGGCAAAACCTGTTTTGCAAGGTTTTGGTGCCTGCTTACCGTCTCGCTTTGGGTGGCGAGCAGAGAGTTCCAACTTTATATGGCGAAGAAAAGATAAAAATTTCGCCAGGGTCTCAGCCAGGAATGCAAATAAGGGTTAGGGGCCAGGGCTTGCCCAGCTACAATTCCAGTAACAGAGGCGACCTTTTTGTGGAAATTGAAGCGCATATTCCCGAAAATTTGTCGTCAAAAGAAAAAGCTCTTTACGAGGAATTGAGCAGGCTCGGTTCGGATAGAGATGAACGCAGAGAAAGCGGTTTGTTAGATAAGATAAAGGAGTTTTTCAAATGATTTTCAGTGGCGAATTTGGGGTGTAATCATACGCCCTTACATAATAAAGCGTATTTTGTATATTTAAAATTAAGATGGAACCCCTAAAAGAACTTCACCGAGAAATGGCAAATGCTCTCACTCATGGAATGGGAATATTGTTTGGCGTTGCAAGCATTCCGGTGCTTTCTGCCATAGGGGCAAAAACTGGCAATGTATCTGGTATTGTTGGGGCAACAATTTATGCTTTTTGTTTTATTATGCTCTTCACTTTCAGCACCATTTACCACAGCATCCAAAATGCAGAAGCAAAAAAAATACTACGCACCTTTGACCATGTTTCAATATATTTTTTAATAGCTGGCACCTATACACCCTTTTTGCTCATATATATGCTGGATTCTTTTGGCATAACATTGCTTTCCATACAATGGTCACTTGTGTTACTCGGAATTATTTTCAAGATTTTTTTTACAGGGCGTTTTAAGTTTGCAAGCACATTAGTCTATGTGGCTATGGGTTGGCTTTTGCTTGTGGGCGGCAATAAATTTTTTGTGGTGTTGCCAACACCTGTGCTTATTATGGTTATGATTGGTGGCGGGCTTTACACACTTGGTTCTATTTTTTATTTGAATAAAAAAATTTACCATCATCACGCTATATGGCATTTGTTTGTTTTGAGTGCAGCAATTTGCCATTACGTGGCGGTTTTACTTGCGGTTATGTTAAAATGAGGTTAAAATGGACTTGAATGAAATTCTAAAAAGAGTACTGGAACAAAAAGGCGATGTTTCGTACTCGGAAGCAGTTGAGCTTGCTGGTTATCCAGATAAAGATTTGCTCTATGCCGCCGCCAATGAAATTCGGGAAAAATTCTGCGGGAATGCTTTGGACACCTGTTCCATAATAAATGCTCGCTCTGGACTATGCAGTGAAGATTGCAAATGGTGCGCTCAAAGCGCAAAGCACCAAACAGGCATAGAAACATATCCCATAAAAAACTCAAACGAGGTTTTAGACTGCGCCATTCAAAACGATTTAAAAGGCGTAAAACGGTTCTCTATGGTAACCAGCGGTCGTAAAGTTAATAGAGAAGATATGGAAAAATTTTGTGAAATGTACAAGCGAATCAAAGAAAAAACAGGTTTAACCCTTTGTGCTTCAATGGGTTTGCTCGGTAAAGAAGAATTGCTTATGCTGCGCGAAGCTGGAGTTAGCCGCTATGAGTGCAATCTGGAAAGTTCAAGTTCCTTTTTCCCAAATCTTTGCACAACTCATAGCAGTGAAGAAAAAAAAACAACGCTACGTTTAGCTGCGGAGTGCGGCTTGGAACTTTGCTCCGGTGGAATTATAGGAATGGGGGAGAGCTTGGAGCAGAGGATTGAGCTTGCTTGCGAGCTACGGGAATTAAATGTTAAATCTGTTCCTATAAACATATTAAACCCTATAAAAGGCTCGGCTTTGGAAAATGCAAAACCACTTGCAGACGAAGAAATTTTAACCACAATGGCAGTGTTCCGTTTTGTGCTTCCAAATGCTTTTATCCGTTTTGCTGGAGGGAGAATAAATATGAGCGAATCTTTGCAAAAAAGAGCCTTGCAAGCAGGCATTAACGCAGCTTTGGTTGGAGACCTTTTAACCACGGTAGGCTCAAATACAGAACAAGATTTTGAGATGTTTCAAAATTTGGGCTTTAATGCAAAACGACATTAGGGATTGTTGCTTTTCTCATAAGCTTTTGTTAGAGCGGAGTTCAAATCTTCCACAGAGAGAAGCAAACGGTCTAACAGTAATTGAACTGTGTTTATATCGTCTGTTTCCACAGCTTCTGTAAGGGCGAGCAAGTCGCCCAAGGTTCCCTCTTTGCTTAAAAGGGCATTGTTAATTTCCATATCTAGGGGCAACTGTTCCAGAATACTTTGCATTGAAACTTTGTAAAGAGCGTCTAAATGGCTTATTAATCCCATTAAATAGGCTTTATCGGCTACGTTTTTGTCTAGATTCATGAGTTTTGAGACTTCTTCAAAGAAAGTTCCTCTGTGAATTGCGTTATTTAGAAGCGGAGATTGTTCAACTAGGTCGCTTTGTTTGTTTGCATAAGCCAAAATTAAAAGCCAGCGTTTTAGGTTATCGTAGCCTAGCAGTGAAATAGCATGTTTAATGCTTTTTACTTGCTCACGCAGGGCAAAATGAGCGGAATTCAGATATTTTACCAAATTAACCGAGAGTTCTGGTTGTTGCTTAAACTGTGAATTAAGTTCATCAACTTCTAAATGGTCATATACGGATTTTAACAATTGAAGAGCACCAATAGAATTCACGTCTATTTTCTCTGAGTTCAAATTTTCTGGTTTGGCAAAGAAATAGCCTTGATAGTAGTCACAGTTTGCAGCTCTGCATATATTAAAATCCACTTCGGTTTCAATTTTTTCTGCAAGAACTTTTATTCCCTTTTGATGAAGAGATTTAACGGTCTTTTCTATATCTCCAAGGGGAATTTGAGGATATTCCAATTTTACAATGTTTGTGAATGGGAGAAGCGGCAAAATACGCTTGAATTCGTCAATACTTGGCACAAAATCATCAATGGCAATGGTATAACCCTTTTCGCGGAAGTTTTTTACAGCTTCTATTATTTTGTCGTCTATTTGCACGGCTTCCAAAATTTCCAAAACAAATATTTTAGGGTCAAGAATATATAATATATCGCTTATTAAAAGGTCGTAGCTGCAATTTACAAAGGCTTTGTGGTTACCAATCAAATTTGTTATGCCAATATTGTTAATTGCGTTATCTAAAACTTGTGCGGTTGCCTGCATATCATCTATTATTGAACATTGAGTGTCCCCTTGTCTTTTGCGAAATAAAAGTTCGTAAGCAACTAAACTTCCCTTGCTGTCTAATATGGGTTGCCTTGCTATAAATGCATCTTTACTCATTATGAATGAAATATAGAAAATGAAATTAGCTTAGCATCAAAAAATGCTTAATTTTATCTGAACATTTGTTCAGTATATTTGCTAGTTTTGTTAATTCGTTGTTGATAACTTTGGAAAAGGGGGAAAAAAGTGGAAAAAAATGTTATTTTGGGTTCAAAAGGGGAAAAAATAATATATATTTATGGTATGAGTTTTCAAGGAAATGAAACGGCTGTATTGGATGGAAATGGGAGAGTTCCCTTTCCACTTTCATTTCGCAAACTCGTTCCCAATAATGAAAGAGAATTTTGCATATCACCGGGGGATAAGTGCCTGCATTTGCGCAGGGTGTGTGATTATGAAGATTGGGTGTTAAAACTAAAACAGCTTGGAAATAGTGATGCCGACAATATTAAGCGCGTAAAAATTTTGTCCCGTACAGCACGTGTTGTTTTGGACGATAAGCAAAATCGTTTTCTTTTGCCAAAAGAACTTAAAGACTGGGCGGAAATAGATAAAGAGGTAGTGTTTTTGGGCATTGGTGATGTGGTTATTATATCCAATACTGAGAATGCCGCTCCTTATGCTTTGAATAAAGACGATGACTTTAAAGGAATGGAGTGGCTATAATGAATTATCATACTCCAGTGCTTTTAAACGAATGTATAGAAAGCCTACGTATAAGGGCTAGCTACGACTATGCAGACTGCACTCTTGGGGGTGGGGGTCATTCCGAAAAAATTGCTGAACTTTTGGGCGAGGGTCAAAAACTGCATTGTTTTGATAGGGATATAGATGCGATAAATGCGGCAAAACCATGTCTTGCAAAATTTGGGGAAAAAATAATTTGCCATTGCGAACCATTTTCAAATTTGGGAAGGGAGCTTGCACCAGAGACCCTTGGCGGAATTCTTTATGATTTGGGAGTGAGTTCTCATCAAATAGATGCAGGTAGAGGATTTTCTTTTGCTGGCAACGAGCCGCTTGATATGCGCATGGATGCAGGTTCGGGCAAAAATGCTCAAGATTATTTGAAAGGAGTTTCAGAAGAAAATTTGGCAAAAGCTTTTAGAGAAAATTCAGATTTGGAACATGCTAATAGGCTTGCAAAGCATATTTTGTTGGATATTTCTCATAAAGAAAAAATTACAGCAGCAGATTTGAGCACTGTAGTTGAAGAAGTTTACAACAATAGAAAAGAAGACTGGAATAGCTTGAAGGCTCGTGTGTTTCAGGCAATTCGCATGGAGGTGAATAGCGAAATTCAGGAGATTAAAAAAAGTGTGGAAGCGGCAGTACATTGCCTTAAAAACAGTGGGCGGCTTTGCATTATAACCTATCATTCAAAAGAGGCCAGAGCGGTAAAAGCCGTTCTTTCGGTTTTTGAGAAAAATTGTTTGTGCAACAGCAATTTGCCTGTTTGCGTATGCGGTGGGAAGAATAGAAAAATAAAGAAAATCAACAAAAAAACGCCGAGTGCAGATGAATTGAAAAAAAATTCTCGTTCACGCTCTGCGGTTTTAAGAGTTTATGAGAAAATTTAAGGGGGGATGTTATGAAATTGGTATTTATTTCAATTTTGCTTTTTTGTTTTATTTTCGCTTTGGCTGTTCCAATGAAAATGCAAAACGATAAACATACATTTTTGATTTCGCAAGAAAAATCTTTAGAAGATTCAGTTTCAATTATGCGTCATAATTTGTCTCTGATAAAAAAGAGCATAGATAGTTTATCTTCAAGGGGCAGAATAGATACTGCTGGGGTAAAAATGGGGCTTGGGGTATATGCGGTTCCAACTAAAATAACGAGGTATTCAAAATGAAAACTAGATTAATGATAATCGCTTTTTTGCTTTGTATGATAACAGTTGCTATTGTAGCTAGGCTTGCAAAAATTCAACTTGTTAGAGATGAAATTTATTACGAAGACAAAACTCAAAAGCAGGAGTATAGAGAGGCTAATTATGGTCGCGTTTTAGACCGCAATGGTACCGTGCTTTGGCACAAATTGCTTGTAGATGGCAAATCCGATTTGGAAAAGTGGAGAGAAATTTATTTTCACGAACATCTAGAAGGTTTGTCTGTGATTTTAAATGGTGTGGTAAGTTCAAAAATCAGAGATTTGAAACCGCAAAAAGCCGTTGAGCACTCAACATATAAACCTAGCAATAAAAATCCCATAGACATAATTGAGCTAGCTCCTTCCATTGATGGCAAAGATGTGTATTTGTCCATAGATTTGCGAATTCAAGAGATTGTGGAAAATACGGTTAGGGAATATGTGCCAAAGTTTGGTGCAGCTGGAGCATCTGTTTTGGTTATGGACCCGCGCACCGGACAAATTCTTGCGATAACCAGTTTTAATCCAGAGAAAAAGAAATATGAAAATGTTTTGCATTCTTTTGAGCCAGGTTCTATTTTCAAACCCATAACAGCAGTTATAGCTTTGGAGAGTGGAGTGGACCCGAACAAAACTATATACACAGAAGAGGGCAAGTGGCAGGTTAGCAAAAATTCAAATGAAAAAATAATAAAAGACACCCACGTCAGAGATTCTTGCAATATGCAAGAGGCTATGGTGTTTTCTTCAAATATAGCATTTGGAAAATATGTTGTTGAAGAAATTGGTTATGAGAACTTTTTTTACGGAGTAAAAAAATTCGCCATAAACGAAGCCTACGAATTTCCGCTTAGAATTAGCCACAAAGGTTTTAGCAGGGTTTGGGATTTTAGAACTCAGGCCGCACAGGGATTTGGGCAATCTATAGATGCCACATCTTTAGATATTGCAAAAGCCTTTGGTTCAATAGCAAATGGTGGAATTTTGTACAATCCCAAATTGATACTTGAATATGGAATAGATTCTTCTGCAACTGAAAGGGACTCTGTTCGCAAGGTTATTTCTTCTACAGAAAATGCTAGGCTTTTAAGAGAGATGCTTAAAGGCGTTGTGAAAAAGGGTGGCACTGCAGAGAATGTAAACTCTAAATATGATTTTTTTGAATTTGCAGGCAAAACAGGAACAGCTCAAATTAGAGACAGTTCTGGAAAATATACAAATGAGTTATACAACTCTTCTTTTGTGGGAATGGAAAGCGCCACCGACCCACATTATATATGCCTTGTTACAATGTATAATACCAAAAGAGCAGGTGCAACTGTTGCTGGACCGGTATTTCAAAAAATAATGGAGCAAATATATTTGCATCCATCTCTATCTCCAGTTGCTTTTGCCAAGGAATATGCCCCTGCCGACAGTTTGTGCAGTGATGTGTCTTTTGTGGGACATACTAAACAGGCTGCAGAAAACAAGGCAAGCGGCTTGCGTTGCACAGTGCGTTTTGATAATGCTAGCAAAACGGGTTCTGTTGTTGCACAAACAATAAAAAAAGATTCTTTAGGCGAATATTTGGAGTTGTCTTTAAGAGAATATCAGAGAAATACCGGACTTATGCCAGATGTTAGGGGGCTGGCGCTTAGGGATGCTCTTGGTATGCTTGAACATATTAGCAATGTTGTTTATGAAGGGGTTGGAAAGGTATATGAGCAGTTCCCCGAACCAGGCAGCATTGCTGGCAAAAGAAGCACAGTACATATAAGATTGAGGGAGGGTACATAGAGTTGAAAACCAAAAATAGGTTAAGGGATGACTCCAGAGTAGTTGGCGCCGGGGATATTTTCTTTGCCGTCCCTTGCCTTGATGGTTCGGAAAAAATTCACGCATTAGAGGCACTGGAAAAAGGAGCCTCTTCTGTGGTTTCTGCCTTGCCTGCTCCAAAGGGTTTTGAAGATAGATGGGCTTCAGTTAATGATGTTATTTTTACAAGATATTTATTTGCAAAAGAGAATTTTGGCAATCCATTTTCCAAACTCAATTGCTATGCGGTAACTGGTTCAAACGGAAAAACAAGTTGCGCATTTATGATGAATTCGGTTTTGAGAGCGGCTGGCAAAAAAACCGCATTGCTAAGCACAATTCACAACATTATAGACGATAAAAAAGAAGAAGCTCATTTAACCACTCCGGGGTTTTTAGAACTATATGAATTTGCATATCGTGCAGTTGAAGCTGGCTGCACAGAGCTTGTTATGGAAGTTTCTAGCCATGCTCTTGTTCAGGGACGCGTTATGGGAATTCATTACAAATCGGCTCTGTTCACAAATTTAAGCCATGACCATTTGGACTTTCATGGCACAATGGAAAATTATTACCAAGCTAAAAAACTGCTGTTTATCTCTGAACTTTTGGGCAAGGGAATAGGGTTTATAAATATTGATAATTCTTATGGCAACCGTTTGTATGGAGAATTGTTTTTCAAAGAGAGAGTTGGAGTTTCAAAAAAACAATTTAAAATTTCCACCAATGAAAGGGGAATTAAATTAGACAATGTGAAAGTTTCGCTTTTTGGCGAACATAATGTGGAAAATGCAATGCTCATTATAGAATGGGCAAGAGAGATGAATTTTCCAGAAAGTGCTTTATCCACTGCGCTTGAAAACATACATGTTCCGGGGCGTTTTGAAGTTGTGTATAATAAAAATGGAAAACTAGCCATTGTTGATTATGCTCACACTCCAGATGCTTTGGAAAGAACTCTTATTGCTGCGCGCAAAATTTGCAGGAAAAATTTGCTACTGGTATTTGGCTGCGGCGGTGACCGAGATAAAACCAAAAGACCGGAGATGGGTGCCATTGCAGAAAAACTTGCGGATAAAATTTGGATAACATCGGATAATCCGAGAACCGAAGAACCGGAGCAAATTTTAAAAGATATTGAAAATGGATTTTCTGCAAAAAAGTACAATAAGATAGCAGATAGAAAAGAAGCCATAAAAGAAGCAGTGCAAGCACTGCAAAACGGCGATGTGTTGGTAGTTGCGGGCAAGGGTCACGAGGACTATCAGATTATTGGAAAGGGAAAACATCACTTTAGCGATAAGGAAGTATTGATAGATGTCTTTTGAATTGAACATAACAATAGATAGCTTCTTGCAAATTTTGTTGCAAGAAGACCCCTCTGCTGTTGTGGCGGAAGTTCCGCAAAAAATTAAAGTGCAAAAAGCGTGCCTGAATTTTGATTCCAGAGAAATTAAAAAGGGTGAAATCTTTTGGGCATTGGTTGGAAAGAATTTTAATCCGCATAAGGGCGGGTTTATTGAAGAAGCATTTAAAAAAGGAGCAGTTATGGCAGTAGTAAATGCAGCAGAAGTAGAGATTGCAAAAATTCCACTTTCGGTGGCCACAGAAGATACAACCAAGGCATTACTTAAATTTGCCAAAGGTTATAGAAAAAACTTTCATAATTTGAGAGTTGTTGGCATCACAGGCAGCGCGGGTAAAACATCCACAAAAGAGATGCTTTCGGCGGTGATTGGCAAAAGTTTTAATACTCTTGTAACAAAGGGAAATTTGAACAACCTCTTTGGAGTTCCAATGACACTTTTGGGACTAAAAAGCGAGCACCAAGCAGCCGTTATAGAAATGGGAACTAGCTTGCCGGGTGAAATTCTCCAGCTAACTCAAGCGGCTATTCCAGATATTGCTGTTATAACAAATATAGCACCCGCTCATTTGGAGGGTTTGGGTAGTTTAGAAGGCGTGTTCAAAGAAAAGAAATCCATAGTGGAAGGCTTTGCCAAAAAGAAGGGATATTTAGTTATAAATGCAGATGACAATTTTCTTTCCAAAATTCGCAGTACCTTGAAATATAATGTGATAACTTATGGAGTGAAGAGGGGAGTGGTTAAGCCAGATGAAATTCTATGGGAAAATGGCTGTGCTAAATTCCGCTTGTCGCGCACTTGGTTCAAACTCTCTGTTCCGGGTATGCACAGTGTGTACAATGCTCTTGCTGCCATTGCTGTGGGAGAATTGTTTAAAATTCCAAAAAATATGATTGCCGAAGCCCTTTTAGAAGTGGAAGCCTGCAATATGAGAATGCAAATTTTTGAAGAAAATGGGATTACCGTAATATCTGATTGTTACAACGCAAATCCACATTCAATGAAAATGTCTTTGCAAACTCTCTCTAATATGCCTTGCAAAGGTCGCAGAATAGTGGTTTTGGGCGATATGAAAGAACTTGGCGAGTATAGCAAAAAATATCACAGGGAGATAGGCTCTATGCTGCCAGAATTATCCGTTGATTATTTGGTTGCGATAGGAAGTGATGCTGTGGAATATTGCAAGGGTGCAGAAAAGGCAGGATTAAAATCTTCTAGAATAAAATATTTTGAAGATAAGGAAAAAGCTATGGATGCTTTGAAATTATTGATTAGTGAGAATGATATGGTTTTGATAAAAGGCTCTCGGTCAATGAAATTGGAAGAAATTTCCAAAAAACTATTGGAGATAGCATAAATGAATTTTCTCTACGATTATTTTCACAGTTTGGAGGAAAGAATAAAATATAGCAAATGGCAGTTGCTATTGCTTCCTGTTTTATTTTCCATAATTGGAATTTACATAGAGATAAGTACTCTTAATGGAACTCATATTCCATTTGAAAATATTGCTATTAAAAATGCCCTTATTCCATTAATATTTTTTGTTGTGGGATTTTTTGTATCGGTTTCTCTTTGGAGACGTTATATTTGGCGTTTTTCTGCAAATGAGAAATTTTTATGGAATAAAGATGGTTTTAGTTTTGCCTTTGTGCTTTTTACCCTTGCTGTGCTCTTGCAAATTTCTGCTATATGGGTGGATGCGGGCTGGGATAAAGTTTATGTTTCTGAGCTTCACGGGTATTATACAGAGGCTGAACTCAAAAAAATTGGCGGTTATAAAAATGAAATAGTTATGTTAAAGAGGCAGCTCACAATAGCTGGTGTTACTTTTCAGGTTGGAGAGATTGTAAAAGTATTTTTTATGATTTTCGTTGCGAAGTTGCTCACTGATATGAAAATTTGGGGGCGGGGACAAATAAGATTAAATGGGAAATTTTTTATCTTACCCCTGCTTGCAATTTTGCCAGTTGGGATGCTAGCTTTTTGTATGCCTAATTATTCTATGGTGATGATTTTTGTTTTAATTTTGTTTTTTATGATTTTGATTCAGGAAATGGAATTAAAATCTCGTTTACCTCTGCTTGCGTTCGTGGTTCTTCCAGTTTTGTTGGTTTTTTTCATATCTGGTCTTGATAAAGATAATTCTCTTGTGAAAGTTCACGGTATCAATAGAGTATGGGCTTATTTTCAAGAAGGCGGAATAGGCAACGAGCAACAAAATGAAGCTTTGCAGGCGATGGCAGATGGTGGAATAATGGGAAAAGGCTTAGATAAGGGAACTATAAAACTTCGCTTGTTTGGAGCGCGCAATGATTTTGCCTATAGTATTTTGGGAGAAGAACTTGGAATGTGGCTTTTGCTCCCAATCACAATAGCTATGTTTGGATTTTTATTCTCCTGTTTTTGGATTGCGGCAAGGATAAAGGTAAATAACAGAGATGCCATGCTTGCACAAAATATAGCTTGGGGCGTGGGTATAATTTTTGCATTGAATATACTTTTTCATATAGGTGTTAATTTGCGCTTGCTTCCAAACACTGGGCAACCCTTGTCTTTTGTGAGTTCTGGCGGTGCAAATTTAACTATGAATTTTTTTCTTATGGGTATGTTGGTTCAAATATCATCGTTTAACAAGGGGGAATCTGAATGAAAACGGTTCTCTTTGCATGTGGCGGTACCGGTGGGCATGTGTTCCCAGCTCTTGCTGTTGCCGAAAATTTTTTGAGCGATAACAACTCGTTCAACGTGATTTTTGCAGGTAGGGCTGCACCAGCTATGGAAGAGAAACTGCTCTCCAAATATAATTATAGAACTATTAAAGCAGTGCCTTTAAAAAGAGATAGCATAATTCATAATTTATTGCTGCCACTGAAATTGTTGCTTTCGGTTATTGGTTCTGCAAAATTGCTAAAAAAAGAAAAACCTGCATTTATAGTTGCAACAGGTGGCTATGTTGCCTTGCCAGTTATGCTTGCTGCAATAATCAAAAGAATTCCTTTTTATGCCATAGAACCCAATGCTGTTATGGGAGTTGCCAACAAAATATGTGCAAAATTTGCAAAGAAGGTTTATGTGGCATCTGAAACACTTGGCAATCCGGTTCGCAAAATGCCAGAGAATTTGCCTGCTCCAGAAATTTTTGCAGATAATAAAAAATTCCGCATTTTAATAACAGGAGGTTCACAAGGGGCACTTGGGATAAATAATAAAATAGAGCAGATTTATGAGAAAATATCTACAAATGAAAATTTATCTGTTGTTTGGCAGGCTGGGGCAAAACATGCGAATGCTCTTGCTCAAAAATATAATGGTTCAAAAAATATTTCCATAACCGCTTTTTTAGATAACATTTATGCCTATATGCAAAATGCTGATTTAATAATATCGCGCTCAGGTGCCTCTACACTTGCAGAAATACTCGCTTTTGGAAAAGCTTCCATTCTTTTGCCTTATCCTTATGCAACTGCAAATCATCAGGAGCACAATGCCAGAGCGGTGGAGAAAGATGGTGCTGCTTTTGTGGAATTAGATTCTGAACCCAATAATCTTTTGGAAAAAATAAACTCTTTGATGAACAATAAAGAAATGCTAGAAAATATGTCTAAAAAGGCAAAGGAGCTAGGCGAGCTGAATCGCAGGGCTGCTGGTGATATAGCGAGGGATATATGCTCGATTTAGGAAGACTTATACCCAGCAACCGCATTCACAAAACCTATTTCATAGGAATAGGTGGAGCCGGCATGAGCGGCATTGCAGAAATTTTGCATCACAATGGTTTTGAGGTTAGCGGAAGCGATATGCAAGAAAGTGCTCAAACCGATTATCTCAAAAATCTCGGTATTGAAATATTTATAGGGCACAAGGCAGAAAACATCTCCAATGCTGAGCTTGTTGTTTATTCTTCTGCTGTTCATGCAGATAACCCGGAAATGCAGCACGCAAAAAAAATGGGCATTCCTCTTATTAGACGGGCAGAGATGCTCGGCGAACTCATGCGCCTCAAATACACCTTGGCAATAGCTGGCACTCACGGAAAATCCAGTACAACCTCTTTGGTGGGTTCAATTTTGGAAATGGCTGACGAAGACCCAACCGTTATAGTTGGCGGCATTGTGCAGGGCAAAGGTTCTGGAGCAACCATTGGAAAGGGTTCTTATTTGGTTGCTGAATCCGATGAATTTGACCACAGTTTTTTGCAAATGATGCCAAGCTCTGCAATAATAACCAATATAGATGCAGACCATTTGGATACATATAAAGATTTAGACGATATAAAAAATGCTTTTGTGCAATTTGCAAATAAAGTTCCTTTTTATGGGCAGGTGATTTTGTGCTTAGATGATAATGGTTGTCGGAGTGTTTTATCTAAGCTTGCCAAACCTGTTATAACTTATGGCTTTAGCCCACAGGCAACCTATAACATAAAGAATTGCCACTACTCAGAAAATGGTTCTTCATTTTCGGTTTATAAAAACGGCGAATTGCTAGGTGAATTTTCAATTAAACTTTTGGGCAGGCACAATGTTCAAAATGCTGTTGGTGCTTTGGCTCTCTCAACAGAAGAATCCATTCCTGTGGAAGTTTCAAAAAAAGCACTTGCTAACTTTGCCGGAGTAAAAAGGAGAATGGAGTTTAAGGGCAAAGTTCGCGGTGCGTTGCTGTTCGATGATTATGCCCACCATCCAACAGAGGTTGCTGCAAGCCTCTCCGCATTCAGGGAATCTTTCCCAAATAGACGCATTATAGTTGTGTTTCAGCCTCATCTGTATTCTCGCACTAAAAACCACGCAGAGGGATTTGGAACAGTTTTTGGAGACAGCGATATTCTTTTGCTCTGCGATATTTACGGGGCTAGAGAGGAACCTATAGAGGGAATTACCAGCAAACTTATTCTCGGTTTTGCTGAGGCAAGGGGGCATAAAAATGCGCATTTTATTGGCGAAAAAGAAAATGCCTTAAAGTTTTTGTTTGATGAGGCAAAAGAAGGAGATTTGATTGTTACTATGGGTGCAGGGAATATAACTTCGCTTTGCGAAAAAATTATGGAGATTGTATGATGCTTAACTATCACAAAAAAGAAAGACAAAGGGCTATGAACACCCTGATTTCAAAAAGAAAGTCAACAATTAGAAGCTTTTTGAGGCGGTATAATAAACACGTAGTGGGCTTGTTAATTTTAATTTTGCTCTTTGGCACGGTTTTTATTTTTGTTCTTCCAAGCATAGATTTAGAATTTATGGCTTTTAGTGATGTGAAACCTCAAAAACTTGATAGGATTTCGGAATATACATTCAGAAAAATAATAGGCTATGGATATGAAGAAAAAATTTATGTAAAAGATACTGCAGAAATTCGCTCTCGCTTAGAAGCCGATAGCATGATTTTTGGAGATATAAGTTTCACAGTTAAGTTTATTCCTTATGAGCTTGAGATTGCATTTAAGGAATCTAGCCCGCTTTTTACTCTTATGTCACAACGCTCAGATACGGTGCCTATAATATATTCAGACAAAGGCAAAATTTATCCGTATAGCACAAATGCTGCAGATTTACCAGTTGTGGATGCAAATAATATTGGTGATATTTCTTTAGCCACAAATTTTTTGATGGATATAAAGAAAAACGATGCTTTGCTTTATTCCAGAGTTTCACAACTTATTCCAAGAATGGCCGAAAAGCAGATAACTGTGTTTTTCAATGATGTTGATTTTAAAACGGTATTTTCGTTGGAAGAAGATTATTGGAAAACAGCTTTTAGGTATTATAGGCAATTGACCAGAAATATGCGGAATTTGAATATAAATTCCATAGCGGTTTTGGATTTGCGTTTTAAGAATTTGGCATTTACAAAAGAAAAAGAGGGAGGGCTATAAAATGGGAGCTAAAAGAGCAAAACTCAATTTGGATTTTGGCTATAGCGGCGTTAGCATGAACTATGCCATAGCTAATGATATTCAACCTCGTGATGGAGTTGAGGGCGAATGGACCGTTGGAATGGTTAAATTCGATGAAGCCGAATTTGAAGACTTTCCCGGAATTGCGCAAAATAGAATTGATGAAAATCGCATAAAATCTGTAGCAAACTGCATAGAGAAGAACATAAAAGAGTGGCAGTGCGTGAACGGCTGCGATTTTGATTCTCTTATGGAAGTTACAATGTCTGCGAATTTCTTTGATGTGCTATTTTCTCCGTTCAGCTTTAAATCTGCCAAACCGAGGATTATTACAGAAGAAGACATGAAGGAAATAGAAGAGTGCAAACAGTCTGAAAAAATGTTTCAAACTCCTATTCCGGGCGAAAAAATAAGGTCTTTCACAAGTCCTTATTATACCATTTTCGATGATAAAGAGGATACTTTAAGGGTTTTGAATCCTGTGGGTAGCAAAACAAAAAGCCTTGGTTTTGATGCTTATTTTGTAACCAAGCATCCCATGCTATCTAGGCTTTTGGAGGTTTTGAAGGAAGAAGATGAAAAAATAAGCGTGTCTCTCTCTTGCGAAAAAGAGTTTAGGGCACTTGCAAATAAAAAAGAAAAAGACGGCAAAACCGCGTTGATTCACATAACAGATACATTCTCTGAATTTTCTGTGTGGGACAAATCTGAACTCAAATATTTGAATAAAAAAGAAATGGGATTAAGGGAATTAAAGGAAATTTTCTGGCGCTTGTGCCTCTGTTATCATAAAAATCCAAAATTAACTGAGCATGATTTTGGATTAAGGCAAAACAACGATTATATGCAGAAATTTTACACTAAGGTGAAAAAAGAGGATATTTCCGATGATTCAAAAGAACTTTTGTCTTCGGACGATTGCCTTGAATTGCTGGAAGAAACATCTTGCATTTTTGATAACGAAACTGAAGAAAGTTTTAAGTACAGCAGACTTGGCTTGCCGGGGAAAAACAAAACAAAAACAAAGCTTACAATCAGCAACTATGTTCTGTGCTACTTTACTCGCGAAATAATGCGCAATTTATTTATGGAAATAAAGCGAACTATGGATAACGATAACTTTTGCAAGCCAGATTCTATCATTTTGGAGTGTTCATTGCCTTTAAAGGGCATAGAAAAACTGGCTAGCGAGATTTTTGGGATTCCAGCTAAAAAGGCGATTGTGCGATGGGATGGCGAAACAAGAGACGACCTGTCTTCGTCTGCTGTTGGGGCTTTGCAGAGCTTAATTGCTCCCGAAGAACGGAAAGCCGGTCCCGTAAATAGGCAAAAAACGGAAAAATTTGGCCTTTTTAAGATTTTTTCCAAAGTTTCGTAGTTTTTCTATAGTTTTTTAAATTTTTCTATATTCACATTACACGGAGGTTTTAATGCCCGATATACCGGAGAAACAGAGGAAAATTTTGCAAGCCTATAAACAACGCTATGTAGGGCCGGAAGGCGATATTTTGCAAGAACCGCTGAATTTAATTGAAGCCGATGACGGAGGTGGAGGTGGGAGAGAACCTTTAATAGAAAGTGCGGGAAATGAATTTGGCAAGCCAATTCGTGTTTGTTTTGCCGGAGTTGGTACCTGCGGGGTGAATATTCTTATGAGCCTGAAGTCGCAGATTTCAAAAGATGAGCAATTAATTGATTTTGTGGGTATAAATTCCGATGGTGGCTCCATTAGGGAACTTCAAAATAATGGTTTTCATCATAATATTGGCTTAGGCAACGATTCTCTCTATTTGGGTGCCGGAGGCGATGTATCTATAGCTCAGCTTCAGGGAAAAGAACATTATGAAGAATTTATGAAAATTTTCAAGCCAGCGGATTTGGCACTTATTGTAACCGGTATGGGAGGCGGCACTGGAACAGGAGCTGCTCCTTGGGTTGCAAAAGCCGCAAAAGATGCTCAAAAAGAAAAAAGAAATGCGCTCACCATAGGCGTTACCACAATGCCAAATCTAGTTGAATTAGATAGGTTTGATATAGCGGAGCAGGGTATAGAAGAACTTAGGAAATACGTGGATGCTCTTATTGTTATAGACCAAGCTCGCATAGAAGAGGTTTTGGACAATATAGATGCCCCTGCAGATTTGGCTTATGAACTTGTGGATATGCGTTTTCATACGGTGTTGCAATCCATAATGGAAACGGTGACAAAATACACAAAAAGAAACATAGACTTTGCCGATGTTTGCTCTACTCTTAAAATGTGCGGAGATGCCATAATAACCACTGTAGAAGCTCCAGCTGAAAATGTTGATGACATAAAAAAGAAGCTCGCAGAAGCCATAAACGATAAATTGCTATTGAATCATAATGGCAAAGTTGCCTCACGGCTTTTGATTTATCATTTTTACGAACCAGGTTATTCCCAAAGAAAACATTTTGAGGTGGTTAGCGAGGTTCAAAAACTTTTTGGCTGGACAAAAAAAGAAGGTATCATTCCGCGCTATAGTTGCGTACTGGATAATCCACCTGAAGGCACGGTTAAATTCCTTAAAATAGGCAATGATTCTGGTGAAGAATATAAAGGCAAAACAAAGGTGATAGTTATGGCTGGTGGTTTTGTGGATGTTCCACAAGTTTCGCAAGCTCCTCAACCAAAGGTTGTGCCTGTGCCTATTGCGCCGCCGCCAGTTAAGCTTCAATCAACCAATTCGGCTGTGCAACAACACATTCAAAATATGTTTAAGCCAGCACCACAGCCCGTTCCACAACCAATTCAACAACCTATGCCACAAACAATGCCGCTACCAGTAGTCCAACCTGTACCGGTTGCAAGTCCGCCTACTAGAGAAGCTCCTGTTGTGTCGGATTTTCTTGAAGATTTTCTTTCGGACGGAAATAAACCTGGTTTCTCGCTATGACAAAAAAAACCTTATCCCTCTATAACACTGCAAGCCGCGCTAAAGAAAACTTTACGCTCCCCGAAGGAGTTCCCGAAGTTCGCCTTTATGCTTGTGGGCCAACAGTTTACCATTACGCTCACATAGGTAACCTGCGTACCTACCTTTTTGAGGATTTGCTTCGCAGAAGCCTTGAGTATTTTGGCTTTAAGGTTCGCCATGTTGTGAATATAACCGATGTTGGTCATTTAACAAGCGATGAAGACGAAGGCGAAGACAAAATGGAGAAAGGTGCGGCACGTACAGGGCAAAGTGTTTGGGAAGTAGCAGAATTTTACACGCAAAAATTTAAAGAAGATTTGGAACTTTTAAACATATTACCGCCCACCATTTGGTGCAAGGCAACAGATTACATAAAAGAACAAATTGATTTGATAGAAACACTGGAAAAAAAAGGTTATACATATCGCACAAGTGATGGAATTTATTTTGATTCGCTAAAATTCCCCAAATATACGGAGTTTGCAAGGCTAGATATTGTGGGTTTAAAAAGCGGTGCGCGCATAGATATTGGTGAAAAGAAATTTGCAACCGACTTTGCCCTATGGAAGTTTAGCCCCAAAGACAAAAAAAGAGCAATGGAATGGGATAGCCCTTGGGGAGTTGGTTTCCCGGGCTGGCATATAGAATGTTCCGCCATGTCTATGGCACTCCTTGGAGAAACTCTGGATATTCATTGCGGTGGAACAGACCATATTCGTGTTCATCACACAAATGAAATAGCTCAAAGCGAATGTGCTACAGGGAAACTATTTTCAAGATTTTGGATGCACGGAGAATTTCTTAGAGAAAATAATACCGATAAAATGAGCAAAAGCACTGGCGAATTTTTAACCCTAGATGCTTTGATTAGAAAAGGGTTTGACCCTATGGCTTATAGACTTTTTGCTTTGACAAGCCATTATAGAAATTATTTGAATTTTAGTTGGGAAGCAATGGGAAATGCTGTGGATTCTCTTAGCGCATTGAGAAGAAAAACAGACCCTTTTATTGGAGTGGAAGGCAATGTTAAAAGTGTGGAAGCAAGAGAATGGAGTTCGGCTTTTAAAAATGCTATAGCAGATGATTTAAATTCGTCTGCGGCTATTGGCGTATTGAATTTAATGCTTGCAGATTCCTCTATAGAAGATTGTGAAAAAGCCGCTCTAATAAAAGAATTTGACAGCGTTCTTGGGCTTCGTTTGCTTAACAAGCCAGAAAAAGTTAAGCGTTCTGCAAAAGAAGAAGCAATGGCAAAAGAACTGATGGAAAAACGAAATGTGGCGCGCATTGCAAAAAATTGGGCGGAGAGCGATAGGCTTCGTGATGAATTGCTATCTATTGGAGTTGTGCTTAAAGATGGCAAAAACGGCACTGAATGGGAATGGAAATGATAGAGAGGCTTCGCGGGTTGCTTGTGCATAAGGCTCCCTTACTTGCAGTTGTTGAATGTGGTGGAGTGGGATATGGCGTTAATGTTAGCGCTCGCACAGGTGAAATGTTGCCTAGTGAAGGTTCAGAAGTTGTGCTTTTAACTCATCTTGTTGTGCGTGAAGATTCTCTTACTCTTTATGGATTTTTGAATACACAAGAAAAAGAATTGTTTTTGGAAATGATAGATGTCAATGGCATTGGACCAAAAATGGCGCAGAGAATTTTAAGCTCCATTTCTCCAGAAGATTTACTTTCTTTGATTGTAATGGAAGATACTGTTGGTCTTTCCAAAATAAAAGGCATTGGCAAAAAAACTTCTGAAATGCTTGTACTTGCCTTGAAAGACAAAGCACTTTCAATTTCTGCAATCGCCGGCAAAGATTCTTCTGCAAATTTGCCTTTTGCAGAGCAAGAAGCCGTGCTTGCCCTGCATACCCTTGGTGTAAAAGACCCCGGAGCCAAAAAAGCAGTGGAAAAAGCCTCCGAAATTTTAGGCAGGGGAGCAGACGCAGGAAAATTAATTGCAGAGGCTTTGAGGCATATATAATTGTCTGAACCAGAATTCACAGAATTTGCAGAATTTTCAGAATGAACCACATTTATTCTGTTCATTCTTTAATTCTGGTTCTGACAATATAATCTCTGCAAAACGGTTATGGCGTCGTTGCTTTTCACAGGTGCTAAAAGGCATTCAAATTTTGGATAATACAATTTTATTTTTGCCATTTTATCGTTTTTATTATGGAATATCAATATAACTTTTGGAAATAGTTCTGAGATTTTTTTTATTTGAGTATCTGGAAAATCATCTGCTTCGGCTATTAGCAAATCTCGATTGCTGAGGTTAAAAATGTTGTTCATATCTGAGGTTTCTTCTGAGGTTCCTTCTAAGGCTTCTACACATTCTTTGATAAACGAAAGTACTTTTTTATCTTGGTTGTAAATAACAACTTTCTGATTTTTTTCATTTAAGAATTTTTTGTAGAATTCTGTTTCTTTTGTTTTGAGAGACAAATGAAAATGAAAACGGCTGCCCTTTTTATCGCTTTGAACTTCTAAATTGGAATTCATAGCTTGCAAAATGTTTTTAGATATTGTTAGACCAAGCCCAGAACCTCCATATTTTCTGGTGTGTCCAGAATCAATTTGCTCAAATGGTTCAAATATTTTCTTAATTTTTTCTTTTGGAATTCCAATGCCAGTGTCAATTACTTCAAAATGTATTTTGCTCTCACCATCTTTTGTTTCTAGATTAACTAATAATTTTACCGAGCCTTCAGTTGTGAATTTCATTGCATTGCTAATCAAGTTTACCAAAACCTGCTTTAATCTTACGGGGTCTATTTTTATAAATTTTGGCATATAAATAGATGGCAAAATATAAAATTTAATGGGTTTGTAAATTAGGTAGTGGCTACAAACACTTATCAAATCGTCGCATAGAGAGAATATATCAACCCACTCTTCTTCTATTTTAAGATTTCCAGCTTCAATTTTTGAAAAATCTAAAATGTTGTTAAATGTATCGCGCAAATGGTAAGAGGATATCTCTATGTTATTGCACCATTCCCTTTGCTCATCGTTTAAGTTTGTGCTTTTGTTTAGCAATAATTCAGAAAATCCAAGCATTGAATTAAGTGGATTTCTTATTTCGTGGCTCATATTAGCCATAAACAAACTTTTTGCCTTGCTCGCTTTTTCAACAGCATTTTTTTCTTGCAACAATTTTCTGTTTGAATATTTGAAATATGAATAAAAAGAAAAGCCTAAGAGCAATATAATCACAAGTTCTGCAATAATGGCATTTTTCATATTATATACATATTGTTGATACTTGCTTATTATCCAAGATTCCTCCTTGTTAAGCCTTATGGTTTCTGGAGGAAGTTTATATAGCTTTAATTTTCTGGTTGCGGCTGCGTGGTCGTCCACCATAGGCATGTTTGAGCTTCTTCTAAATCCAGAATTATAAGCATCGTTCCCTACCAAAATTGCCTCGGCAATCAAGCCTATATTTTTTCCCATTAAAGATGCAAGAATTATATTTCCACCAATAACGCCGTTTTGTATTCCAATATCCCAAAATGAATATACGGGGGCAGTGCTGTTACTGTCCACATATTTAGTCATATCTTGCCATAATTTTTGCGGATTTTTAATGGAACCGTTTAGTTCCACACCTACCAATACAACAGCGTCTTGGGTTGGGTTTAAATGACTAAGGGAGTCCGCGAGACTTTCAAGTGATGGTTTATTCCATTCTTCTAGATTTATATCTTTTTGCATAGATATAACGGAGTTCAATTGCTCACTCACTTCTTTGCTAGCATCTGTATTGTCGGTTATGAATATAATTCTTTTAACATTGCCTTGTATGCGTTGTATAAAATCTATTTGAGCAGGTAAATCATAAAATTCATAAATGCCAGACCATAAGGATTTTTTGGTTACTATAGAGTCTGTTAGCTCTGCTGAAATTTCTGAGCTTTCTGAATCCAAAGGTTCAATAAATTCTGTTGGTTCTGGTTCAGATACCGACTCGGCTTGTAGCTTACTTATTCCGCAAGCTACTATAGGTACATTTTCCCATAATATGTTTTCGTGATTTTTCACATAATTAAATGCAGATTGGTCCACTGTTATAATCACGTCAAATTTCATATTTATATCTATATATTTTTGCAACATGGAGTTAATTAGTTCTTCACGCATATCCATGTCTTCTATGTGGATATTCATATTGCTTTTTCTTAGAACATCTTGTATAGCCCTAGTTATATCATTGGTTTTTACAAATCCTTGGTTATAGGAGTTAAGTACAAGCACATTTTGGTATGCAAAAACATACAGCACCCCAATAAGGGCAAAAAACACAGATTTTTTTATTGTGCTGCAAAGCGGCATAATGTTAATATAGAAAACATTTTTACTATATTTCTAAGCATGGACATTAAATCTTTTATTCGTGATATTCCAGATTTTCCGCAGACTATGATAATCTTCAGAGATATTACACCGCTTATGTCTAATGGAGAAGCTCTTAGGTTTACCGTTCAAAAAATGGCGGAACCCTTTAAAAATGCCGGCATTCAGAATGTTGCGGCTATAGAGTCAAGGGGATTCTTTTTTGGACCTTGCATAGCCCTTGAGCTGGGTTGCGGATTTACTCCCATTCGCAAAAAAGGCAAGCTCCCGTGGCAAACAGATTCTGAAGACTATTCTTTGGAATATGGTACGGCAACCATAGAAATGCACAAAGATGCTCTTAACAAGGGTGAGCGAGTTTTGTTGCTAGACGATGTTCTAGCAACTGGAGGCACCATTTCTGCTGCAGCACGCTTAGTGGAAAAGCAGGGAGCTTTGGTAAGTGGAATGGTGTTTTTGATAGAACTAGATTTTTTGCAAGGTCGTAAAAACATAAAAGTAAACTGTCCCGTGCATTCAATAGTGCATTATTAGAAATTTTCTAATTTTGCAGTATGTTTCGTTTTTTCACTCTCATATTGATAAGCTCCATATTTGCTTTTGCTGCGGGTGCAGAAACCGAAGGCAAAACCGCAGCTTGGATAACCCTTGAAGGCGATGTTGACCCCGGCATGAACGACTATGCGCGCCGTGCCATAGCAGAAGCGGTTGCAAGAAAGCCAGATTTAATAGTTTTTGAAGTAAACACCTTTGGAGGTCGTTTAGATGCCGCCTTTGATATTGTGGACACAATAACAGCTTTAAAAATTCCAACCATCGCTCTAGTGCAAAAAAAAGCCATAAGCGCAGGAGCTTTAATTGCACTCTCCAGCGATAAGCTCTATATGCTCCCCAGCACAACCATTGGCGATTGTGCCCCTATAGTTCAAAGCTCCGATGGCCAGCCTCAGATTGTGGGCGAAAAAATCCAATCCCCGCTAAGGGCAAAATTCCGCAATTTGGCAGAGAGAAATGGGCACCCGCGCCTACTCTCCGAAGCCTTTGTTAGCCCAGATTTGGGTGTTATGGAACTTTCCAACAAAGACACCACCATTTACATAAATGTTGCTGAATATAGCGATATGCCCGATGCTGAACAAAAAAAATGGACGAGCAAAAAAACTCTGGTAAGGGCAGGGGAGCTTTTGACAATGACAAATGAAGAGGCACAGCGTTTAAAATTTTCAAAAGGAACTCCAGAAAATATAGAGGCTTTTAAAAAAGAAATAGGCATAACAAAAACCGAGATTATTGAAATATCTTGGGCAGAAAAGTTGACGAGGTTCATAGGCGCAATATCCGGGATTTTAATGATACTGGGCTTTGGCGCACTTTATATGGAATTTAAAACACCAGGTTTTGGCATTTTTGGTGTTATTGGTATTGTGCTTTTGGCAACCGTATTTTTGGGTCAATATGCGAGCAACCTGCACGATAAGCTGCCTCTAGTTCTGCTTTGCCTGGGTGTTGTATTTATGCTTTTGGAAATTTTTGTTTTGCCGGGTGCCATGATTTGCGGTGCGCTTGGCATAATATGCTTTGTGGCGGCTCTAGCTTTGTCTTTTGATGGTTCAAATTTACCAAATTTTGCGCCTAAATTAGTTTCTCTCTCCAATTGGCAATATGGCTTGATGTACATAATGCTATGTGCGGTGCTAGCCTTGTCTTTGCCAATTGTAGCTTCAAAATATTTAATCCCAATGCTTCCAGATTCTTTAACTCCAATAAATAAGACCGATTTGTCTAAGGCTCATTCTCCAGTTGAAGAGTATGTTGAGGAAATAAAAAAAGGCGATAAAGGCGTAGCTTTAACAGACTTGCGCCCTTGCGGCCATGCCAAGTTTGGGGATAAGATGTTTGATGCTCAATCTAGGAGTGATTTTATAGTAGCAGGTTCTACGGTTAAGGTTGATTTTGTGGAAGCGGGGAAGGTGTGGGTGGTGAAGGAGGTATGAGCAATGCTTTCAAAGGCTATTTTCAAAAAATTAGACGAGTATTTGAAAAAACACGAAGGACCCTGGCTAACAGAAAACTTTGAGGAAAGAGACGATACTCCCATTTTGCTAAGAGGTCATCCCGCCTTGAAAGCAGGACAAGGAGAAAAGAACGAAGAAAGCCTAGAGCTTGACGCATTTTTGAAGAATAAAAAAATATTCTTTCAGGTTCTTGAAGATTTAAAAGAAACTTCGACCGAAAAAAAAGATAAAAAATTTTCTGAAATTTATAAAAAAGCCTTTGTTTCAAAGCAAGTTTTTCACAATATTTATGATACAGGCATTATCCCATCAAAAGACACAGTATTTAAATTTGCCTTTGCTCTTGAAGCCACCGTTGAAGAAGCAAAAATTTTGCTAGGTTATGCTGGCTATGCTTTTGGAGATTGCATAAAAAGAGACTTGATTCTAAAATTCTGTTTTGAAAACAAAATAACAGATTTTTTGGAGATTAACGATATTTTAAAGCGGAAAAATCAGAAGGTGTTGATGAAAGAGGCGAAGAAGCACGAGGGGAGGAATCTTGTGGTTGTGGAGTAGGGGGGTTAGACAATTCATTATTGCTCATAATGTGTCCACATACTAAGAATACGTATATACTTTGTTTCCACAGTTACTTCGTAAACCAATCTATGCTGTTTATTTATTCGCCTTGAATAAACATTATTTCTATGTGGTTGTAACTTTTCATACTTCGGCGGATTTTGAAAAGGATTATTAGCTATAATGGAAAGCAGTTCACGAACCTTATTAAAACAAGGGCTGTTTTTTACAGTATCCCTATCTTTTTTCGCCGTATTCGTAAATTCAATAGTCCACACTAGAATCAGTTCCAAAAATTCTTTTCATCATAAATCTGTCCACTACCAATATGTTCAGCAGATGCCTTGTCCAGCTTTTCTAAAAATCCTGGAATCTGTTCAAAATACTTTTGGTCACTTTCAAAAGAATCGCCATCCAAAGATACCTCAT
>Ga0268262_10000731_pt1 | contig 42601 bp, 47 predicted proteins | sample TergutNc150P3_FD_190354 | JGI IMG/M metagenome (GOLD analysis project Ga0268262, IMG submission 190354) | Nasutitermes corniger P3 segment gut microbial community from laboratory colony in Florida, USA - Nc150 P3 (SPAdes) (version 2) | ecosystem: Host-associated > Arthropoda: Insects >...
TCTTTTTACCCTATTTTAAGCCCCTTACCGAAGGATACCCTCTTGATTGATCCGACCTTCCGTTGTATATTATATGTATAGACCATTAGTCAATCCAAAGGAGGTTCTAAATGGGAGTCAAAACTACCTGCATCGAGACCCAAAAAGCCAAAAATCGTATGTCTAAGAAGCGAATTGAGGAGCGAACCACCATGCCCATCGTCTTAGGCTCGGCTCGGATAGATATGCCTACGGAGGTGGCCGCCGACCCTATAGCCAAAGAAAAATGGAAAGCCCTGTCTAAAATCTTCCACAAGACCGATTACGTAACCTCAGCCGACAGCGAGATCATCGCCCAACTCTGTCTCCTATACTCAGACGTGGCCGACCTCAGACGGCTCTTGGCTAACGATCCTGACGTAGACAGGCTCGCGGTACACACCAAGATAGACTCCAAAGTACGTTTAATCGCCGTTTTGGGTGAAAAACTGTTCCTGAACCCGCTCGTCAGGAAGCGGGGTCTCCCTCCGCCGCCCAAAGCCGCAGAGCAGGGCGAACTCCAAAAAGCGGGCTTCGACATATAGGCAAGGTTGATTTATGGGTATCCTGCAAGAGATGATTAAATACTCTCAAGATATTTTAGACGGCAAGATCGTGGCTTGTAAAAAGCATCGGTGGGCTTGTCTAAGGTTTCTTAACGATCTGAAGCGCACGGGTCAGGCTGATTGGGAATGGCGGTTCGATGAAGAACAGGCTGAGAGATATCTCCGTTGGATGCGGCTGTTCCGTCACCGCAGGGGCGAACTTGCAGGTCAGAGGAAGGAGCCGTGTGACTATGAAAAGTTTGTCTACGGCAATATATACGGGTGGTGGTCAAAGGATAAGACTATAAGACGCTTTCGGATCAGTTACGAACAATTAGCCCGAAAACAGGCGAAGTCTCAAGACAAGGCTATTCAGGCTTTGTATGAAATCTCCGCATTCGGTGAACCTGCGGCTGAGGCTTTTATAGCGGCTACAAAGAAAGCCCAATGCGCCTACGTGTATAGCGAAGCGGAATGGCTTTTCAATAACTCATTCGACAAGGATATGGCTAAGAAGTTTTTATGCAAGCACGATGACGAAAAACAACAGAAGACGATTAAGCATATTAAATCAGGATCGACCTTTTCACGGCTCTCAAAGGACGATAAGAAGACGGGAGACGGTTCTAACCCTCACTTCGTGGTTTTGGATGAGTACCACCTGCACGAGACAACGGAATATTATGATGTCTTGCAGTCAGGCTTCGGAAGCCGTAAGAACCCTTTCCTAAGCATTATTACTACGGCAGGATTCGATCTCAACAACCCGTGTTACCGTGTGGAATATGACTTAGTCAGCCGAATCCTTAATCCTAACGACCCCACGACCGATGATCGGTATTTTGCTATAATCTGCGAGTTGGACAGAAATGAAAGCAATGAGGTTATAACCACCGCAGACGGACGGAAGATTGAGTCAGGCGGGATAATAGACGAACTCGGCTCTGACGAAAGCATCCTGAAGACGAATCCCGTGACAGGCTATTCTAAGACCGTCAGGGACGATATTCTATATCGGACGGAACAGGCGAAGTTAAGTGAAGAAAAGTATCGAAGCCTCCTGACGAAGACTTACAACGTATGGATTCAGAGCCGCCCGTCAGGATACATGGATATGACTCGATGGGACGCTGTCAGAGTAGCCCCTGACGCTCTGCGTGATATGATTACAAACAAGGCAAAGGGGCGGTGTTATGTGGGCTTTGACCTATCCGCTAAGATTGACCTGACAGCCGTCTCCTTCGTCTTCCCGTGGATTGAGGAAGGATGCAAGACCACCTCTTATGCCGTAGTAACGAAAGCCTACCTGCCAAAGGCAATGTATGCTGAGAAGATACACGTGGATAGAGTTCCGTATGACCTTTGGGAACAGCACGGACATCTATCCGTAACCGAGGGAGCGGTGATAGATTACAACTTCGTGTTGAAAGACGTATCAGATACCCTGACTGCAAACGGGTGGGACGTGATAGAGTATTGTATTGACCCGTGGGGAGCGAGTTCTATTGCTACCGAACTCCAAAACGAGGGTAAGGTAGTAGTAGAAATACGGCAGGGATTAAAGACCCTCGGAGAACCTACAAAAGGATTTCGTGAGGCCGTATATGCAGAGCGTCTCTTTCACGATGGCAATCCTCTGCTGTCTTGGGCGATTGGTAACTGCGTGACCCGTGGAGACCATAACGATAATATCATGTTGGACAAACAGAAAGCCCGTCAGAGGATCGATCCCGTGGCGGCTACAATAACAGCCTTCACCCGCGCCATGACCTTCTCGCCCAATACGGGTAAAAAGGAAACAGTTAATTGGGGAGTTACATTTATCTAAGGAAAGCGATATGACTAAAAAGACGAATTTCAACAAGAGAGCTAAGACGTTTTTGGCTTCGCTTGGCTACGTGACCGAGATCGTGGAACACTACAATGCCTTTTCGGGACGTAAGAATGACTTTTGCGGCTTCGCCGATGCTATTTGCCTTAATCCCAATGTAGACAAGAATAAAATCTTATCCGTACAAATCACGTCTAAGTCTAACCTTTCGACCCGCTTCAACAAGATTACGAAGCCTACAATAAAGGATACTGAGACAAAAGAGGATAAACCGAATCCTGTCCCCGATAAGGCTAAGGCGTGGCTACAGTCAGGAGGCGGTCTGTGGATATTGGGATTTGAATCTAAAGATAAGACGTGTAAAATACGGGAAGTGTTTCTTAATGAAAACAATAATGAATTTTTATACAAAGACTACGAAATAGGAGGTAAGGATGATTCCGTATCAAGGTAGCAAGCGGAAGATCGCGCAGGAGCTTTTAAGTCATATTCCATCGGCTGATCACTTCTATGATCTATTCGGTGGCGGTGGAGCGATTACAAAAGCGGCTGTTGAATCTGGGAGGTGGCAGACCTGCCATTACAATGAAATAAACACGGGAGTCTATGAACTGTTTAAATCCCTTTGTAATGGAACGTTTGATTTTGAGAAGGCTCGTTCAACATGGATCAGCCGAGAGCGGTTCTTTAGTGAAAAAGACCTGCCGACCGCTTGGGGCGGCTATGTGGCTACTTGTTGGAGCTTCGGGAACGGTCTCGACACGTATATGTACGGAAAGGACAAGGAGCTTGCAAAATTGCTGATGTTCGCGCTTGTTAATTATGATAATCCGTATTTCCCAAATACTACACAAAACGACAGACGGCTCTTATTGCAACGGGCGGTCAAAAGCCTCGCCAATAACGGTATTCAGATCGACAAATCACAATATAGTCTTGAGAGTCTCTACGGCATCCAAAACCTCACAAGACTGCAAAGCCTCGAAAACCTAACGGAATCCGTCTCCGTACTATCCACCGTTACAACTACAAACTGCGATTATAAGCAGGTAGAAATCGCGCCGAACTCTGTTGTATACTGTGATATACCTTACCACGGAGGCGGGGCAGACCCGAAGAGTTACAACATAACGTTTAATCACAATGAGTTTTTGAATTGGGCGGCTACAAGCGATGTTCCAACGTATGTGTCAGAGTACGAAATAACCGATCCCCGTTTCAAATGCTTGTGGGAGAAGGATGTCCGCAGTACCTTCTCAGCGCAGTCTAATACGACTTCCCGTACAGAAAGACTTTATTGGAACGGGGTGTCTGCGGGGTGATTTTTTCGTTTCTTTCTCAGCTCCCCCAAATGGCAGTCATTGCATAGGCTCTCTAAGTAGCGGTGGTCATACGGGCTTTTACCCTCCCGCAACAGAACTTCCACGGGAGGATTGTGGTGAACCATTTGGGCGGGTACTATCCTCCCGTTGGCTTTGCATCTCCTGCAAAGCGGCTCAAACCGTCTATGCTTTTGGGATGTTTCTACCCACCGCTTAGAAGAATAGAAAGCCTTCTGTTCAGGAGTCTTTTTTCTGTCGAGAGTAGAGAAGTTATCCCTCACGATTTCCTTTGCTATATGCGTGTGGGCGGGACAGTATCCCGTGCCGTCTTGGGGGACGAGGTTAGAACAACCCTGCTTACGGCACGGGATTAATGGGTGGTTAGGCATTGGGGTAAGGCGTAACCGTAGCATATATTTGATGGTAGTCTTTAAGAATTATTGCGTTGTTGGTGTTTACAAATCCTACAATAGCGCAACATTCTGTCGGTGTATTGACTGATGGGAGCGGATAAATAATTGGATTAACGGAAAAATCAATACTATCTATCGCTCCATTTGTTAGTTGTGCCCATGTGGGATAAACGGAAGTATATGGATCGTTCCGTAAGACAATAAACGCGCTGTCAAAAGTTCTTGTTGGATAAACTCCACCAAGATTAATGAACGTCCGATATTCTGGACGTAGATTAATCATTGACATTGCAACAATATATGGATGGTTAGTAGCTACAGTTATATCCTCTGCCTTGCCGCCAAACGAAAAACTTCTGGGCATTGCATTACGGATTAAATTAGTGTTTTCTTCTATTCTATTTAGATCGCTTGCCATTATACCATCACCCGCAACCCAATTAGTTTTAGGATTTATCCACGCCATATTATATCTCCTTTTTTTCTTTGTTATTTAAAGTTTCTATTGCTTTTTTAATAACATCAGGAATAGGGACACCCATACGCCCCGCGTTTTCTATAATACTTAATAATTCGTTTGTTATAAAAGCAAAGACTACCATTGATTTTATGTAATCCGTACCTAGTAACACATCTAATTTATAGCCGATTATAACAAAAAATAAAGCCATACCCTTTTTACATAAACCTTTAAACATTGCAACGCTCCACAATTTACCCGTAGTAGATTTAGGAGAGTTACCAAAGAAAGCGGCTACAATAAAGCCTGAAACATAATCAAGAATCATAAAGATTAATAAGGCTTCTAAAAATTTATCCCAACACCCAAATAAATGACAAAATACCGATCCTATAACACCCGATACAAACAGTACAATTTCTTTCATTTTATTTATCTCCTTGTTATTAAGTTATTGCCGTACCCGTACCATTAAACGTAACTCTTGTAACCCAACTACCCGAACTACTACTTCCATTAAACACTTGTAAATATAACTTTGCCGTTGCGGGATTATTTCCTTCCCAATAAAATCTCCATGAACCATTTCCGGGGTTATCCCAAGTACCATCATATTTTGTATTCAAATTAATTGTGTCCCATGCAAGTCTTGAAGACTTATTTTCAGGAGCTGTCCCGTTTATACCTTGTACGTATACCGACCCGTTAGTATCAATATGAGCGCGTGTCCCAACACTAAAATTACCTTCCGTCTTCATTCCACCACCAATATGTGTATAGCCGCCTAACGGATTTATATTTATACCGCCCGTTGTACCATTACCATAAAATCCCTGAATCCACCCACCGCACGTATTAACACCCGAAGTAGCCGCACCCATACGCATACCATCAATACTACCGCTATTTGTGCGTATACGTAAATAGCTGTTAGCGTCTGATGGTGAAGAAGCGGAACGTTCTATATTGAGAATCCCCGTCATAGTATCACCCGCTAAATCAACAGCCCTGCGCCACGCGCCTGACCCTGATGTTACACGTCTACCATAAGTTAGACTATCATTAGTTGGCTCTGAAATACCGCTACCACCGCCACCGCTACTAAGCGTTTGCCATGTTGTAGGAAACGAAGTAGAAGATGATCCACCACCTACACGATAATATACCGTCCCGCCTGATGTAGCGGCAGGGGAGGCTATTTGTATAACTCCATTATTCCCGCTTGCAATAACTAATAAATTCCACGCATTATTTCCTGTTACGCTTGTTGACGGTGTATGGTTAGATGAAGATGAAGACCCATAAACACTATAGACGCCTGATGTTGTTATAGTATCAAAATCTTTTGAACTTGTTGCATAGGTGGTAATCCTATCACCTATACCGCCTAAGTTCGCCAACGCCCCTGCCGCCGTAGTGTTACCCGTACCGCCGTTGGCAATAGGTAATATACCTGTTGTAGAACCGCCTACCTCTAACGGCCCCCAATTATAGGTATAAACAGACCCTGCCACCGATACTGATTTCAATACTTGGTTGGCTGATGTAGGTGATGGTATAGAATTACCACTTGAAGTAACTACGGGATTAAGTAATTGCCAGTTCGTCCCGTCAAATTGAAATATGTGTAATACTGTAGCCGCCAACATCCCTGATGTAGGGGCTGACCCGTTGTACTTTATGTCAGCCGCACCCGTAGAAGTCACGTTTAATGTAGGAGCTGAGGCTGTGTTGGCATTGGTGAAAGAGATTCCAACTATAGAACCCGTTCTTCTAATAAAGCCTGTAATAGTAGAAGTCTTAGCGGTGGTAGAAGCGGAAGTAGAAGACGTTCCGTAGACGGGTAAAATGCTATTGAACGCTTGCCATGACTTATCACCTCTCAAAAATTGGTCTGTTGTACCAACCGATATAGAAGCCTCACCGCCCAAAGATGAGAGGGTAGGCGCGGCAGGTAAGGCGTGGTAGTGGTCACTTCTTGACCAAGTAGCGGCTGATCCGTTCCGCGCTGATTGACCGAAAGCCGAAGCCTGACTACTCAGGTCAGCACCCGTAGGAACTGTAGGGGCGGTAGGCAAGGCGTGATAATGGTCTGACCTTGCCCACGTAGTAGCCGATCCATTTTGAGCCGACTGTCCAAACGCTGAAGCCTGACTTGAAAGATTAGCACCCGTAGGGATAGATGGTGAAGCGGGTAAGGCGTGAACGTGGTCTGACCTCGCGGCTGTCGAAGCCGTCCCATTTGCGGCTGATTGTCCAAACGTAGGTGTACCCTGCCCACTAAGGTCTGCTACAGAAGACCCGCCACCACCAGCCGTAGACGCTATTGTTACCTCTCTATTGGTGCTATCCCCGCCTACGGTCAAAGTAACATTAGAACCCGCATTTAACCTGAAAGATTTTGTAGTGGAGTCATTGGTATCAAAAGACAGTTGGTTGGTAGATGAACCCACCCTGAAATTTAGACTTTGACCAGAATGAGCCGCTGGTATACTTGGCTTGTTAAGAATCTGAGACACACCACTATTAGAGTTCCAATCCGATTGAATTTGAGCAGGTGGAATTGTAGGGATTGCGTGACGGTGGTCAGCCCTCGCAAAGTTAGTAGATGTACCTTGTGTTACAGTTGTATTAAGAGCCGCTGTGTCTATGTTTGCCCCTATTGGTATTGTGGGCTTGTTTAGAATTTGTGAAACACCGCTATTAGAACTCCAATCTGAATTAACCTGAGCGTCAGGAATAGCAGGTATGGCGTGACGGTGGTCACTTCTTGCCCACGTCTGAGCCGAACCGTGAGCCACCGTAGAATTTAACGGTGAAGCGTCTATATTAGCTCCAATGGGTACTGTAGGGGCTGACGGTAAAGCGTGGTAGTGGTCACTTCGTGCCCACGTATCCGCGCTTCCTGACCGTGCCGATTGACCAAAAACAGCGGCTTGTTCTGTCAGGTTCGCCCCTACGGGAATATTAGGCTTGTTTAATATATCGTTCCAACTTACGTCACCCACAGCCGCCCCGATCTCCTTCCACGTTCCCGTTGCTGTCGTTCTATACCACGCTCGGTTTGTACCGCCTTGTTCAAAAAACACCTGCTGTCTATTAGCCGCGATCTGTTCCACGTCAGAGGCTAATACAAGCAGGGAGCCTCTTATCGCCGTTCCCGTAGGTGTATTGACTCCCGTCCAGTTGTTTGAATATTGCCCTGCGGTCAGCGTTTGATTCGGGTCTTGCAATGCCGTAGACGTTCCTGAATTAAACCCGCCCCAAAAACTCAAAGATGTCCATGCAGACCATCCTGCCGAGTTGGAACTCCCCGCCACCCCGTAAGAACGGTAGTAAAGAATCACGGTGGAGTTTGAGGCATACCGAGCGAGTTGGATACAGCCGCCGGGGGCGGCAGGGGCATTGTTGCCTGTCGCTCCTCCGTCCGTCCCGCCTATTACGAAAAGCGTCCAATCTCCCGTCCCTGCCGTGTAATAGGGCGGTGAGTTCGCTACGTCCGATGCGTTTGCGGAGGCCTGTTTGAGGTAGAATCCTGACGTTGTGTGGGTGTTCCAATCAGCCGCTCTGTCGAGTCTGACGCGAGGTTGGATACCATTGTCGCTGTTAGCAAGGGCTTCTTGTAATCCGTTGACAGCCATCTCGCCTGAACCGTCAACTCCGATTTTGAGGTTCTCGGAAGAGCCTTTGACAACGCCCAACGAGGTATTGGTGGCTTGGGCTACTTGATAATATCCGACGTCTATCCATTCGCTTTCACCGTCCCAAACCCAATCGTCCGAGTCATTATCAATCAGGCAATAGCCCTTTACTAACGGGTATCTCCCAAGCTCCTGCGCCCTTGCTGTCAGAGCTGACTGTGTAACTGCGGAGTTAGGCAGATTGATTCTACCTATAAAGATTATCGCCCCTAACAGCGTATCAATTTGAGCTTGCAGTTCAGCATCGGCTTCTCCACGCGCTACGGCTTCCTCTTCTATTCTATTTTGCAGATCAGTATCATCGTACACGGTATCTGTCGCGCTTATCGTCCGTCCGTCCGTACCGATCTGTATGTTCTCTCCCGCTACTAAGGCATCCTGTTTACCGTTCCACGCTTGGCGTTCTTCATCCGATATATGGATTTCTAAATTTTGAACGTGAGCCGCTAAGTTCCCCGCTAAGGCATCTATTATCCCTCGGACGGTCTCATCGTTGTATTGCCGTATAAAATGGTAGCCACCTCGTTCATCCCTTACAACAAGGGCTTTCGTATCAGAGGCGAAACCGAACTGACGGATTTCTAATTTGTTTCCGATAAAGTTGGCTTCTACGTCCGTATCCCTCAGAACCTTTGCGTATAGCGTACTCATCTCCCGATCCTCTCGTCTATTCTGTCATCTGCATTTGATTCGATAATAATGGCTTCCGGCATCGCTACCATCTCATCTATCACGAAATTGTCCCGCACCTTTCGGCACGTCACGCTTTGCCTCAAACCTCCATCGTATTCTGTATCAACCCTCGTGACCGCATAGTATCCCTGCGTATCAATACCGTTCTTTTGATATTCAGGTAGCAACAGGATGTCTCCGATCCGTCTTGTTACGTCCCCGAACATCTGTATCTCGGCCATATACGGCGTTTTACTAAATGCGGTCAACACCCGTGTAGCGATATCCTGAGCTTGTTTTAATGTCTGTATAAGATTGTTGTCTTTATATTCAAACGCTATCTTCCCGAACTCCAAAATAGAAGCGTCAGATTGCACGGTGAAGCATTTAGGCTCTTCCTCTGCCTCGACAGGTTTCCCCGATTCATTATCTATCTTGTATTCAGTATAGGTTACGGTAACGATATTCACAACGTCAGACCGTTTCGCTGAGGTATTCTTGTCTATGAAATCGTCTCGCGTAATGGTCTCCGCTTGCCCCTCGTCCACTGCTACTGAGATAAACTGTTCTAATGGTTTTATTCTCAAAATATCCGCGCACCTCGTATTTCCACGTTGGGCGGTTCGATCCTTCTCCTCGGATGTCGGGCTGTCCATATAGGCAAAAGCGCAGGCCGCCTGAGCGATTATCCGTATAACATCAAAGTAGCTTTGGGATTTGAAAAACGCTATTGGAACAGTTACTCTTTTAAGGCTCTCGTCTAATTGGAACTCCAAATCCGACATATAGCTGTTTCGTAAGTCTGTTAGAACCTCCGTAGCCACAACGTATAGGGTCTTATTTTTCCAATACGTGGTCTCCCCGTCAGCATCCTGATTGCTGATATTGCCAAGACCGTTGTATTGAACGTCTTGTAGCAATCCGAGCCTGTCCAAAGCCGATGTGGAGGCTGACGTACCTTGATCAGCGATATTCCAATCCCGTGAAAAATAAACGCCCTTCGGAATCACCTCGTTTCCGAACCCGATAAACGGCTCGATCCGCCTGTTGGTACGCGCCGAGTTGCTGAGGATGGAGTCAGTGTTGCCGAAGAAATATTTGTCCTCCAAGTTCTGCAAAGTCAAACTCAACTCGTTGGCTGATATATTTCCGATGGGCAGAGTTCCGAGACTGCCGTCTGTCTCTTCTAATACGGACAAGGTCACTATATCGCCCGAATCGTAAGCGTTTGTGAAATTGGAGAGGAACGCCACGATCTTCAGGAAAGCCCCTCTGTGACTCCACCGCCTGATAATCAAGTCTATTTGGCTCACATCTTTTATTGTCGGATGTACCGTGCCAACGTAATTTACAAAAGTATTGCCCCGTATCTCCTCCGTGCGGGTCTGACCCGCCCCGTGCGTCAGGATCAGATCAAAATCAACAGGGTATTCCTCATTCAGATATCCTTTCAATTCATATCCCGAAAAGGGAATGGGATAAAACTGAATCCTGATGTGGGGCGGTGTCGAAAAATATCCGTTCGCGTCACTTATGTTTTGACCGTCTCCCCACCACCCGACCAAAAAACTGCCGATATACGGTGTCCCTGCCGCCACGTTTGGCATCGCGCACATATTGTCGAGACGGGCTACGGATTCGGACGGGTCTGCGGTCTCGCAAAACGCCCACGGCCTTTGATCGCCACGCCCTGTCACAATCTGATCCGCGATGTGAACTCTGTTCAGGTCTGTAACAGGTGTGATAATCGTGTTCTCGGCAGACGTGTCGCTCCACGCGATATTAACCTTAGCCGTGGGCTTCCGCACGGTCTGCTTGGACGCTGATTTCAGTGTTTCTATGCTCATTTTATATCTCTACAAACTCGACTGTAACGCCCTGCCAAAGCCCACGCGCCCCGCGTTGGCGGCTGAACGGACGCATCAAAACGCTATATCGAAAGGTACGATCAGCCCCGTTTTTGTCTTTCCGTACCGTTTCCAATGTCAAAACCTCGTCTGCGTGGTCTTTAAAAAGCCCTTCGTATTGTTCTAAGCCTTTGGTGTCTATTGCCTCATACGACAGGGTGAATGTCTTCTTCTCGGCTATTATGTCTCTCCTTAGTTTACCCGAAGCGGCTCGGTCTTCACGTGTTATTAACTCGGAGGCTTCCGTATAAGACCGCCCGAATGGTGTCAGGTCATATCTAACGCCGCCGTCCGTAATCACCGTAATTCTGTTAGGCTCGGCCATATTGCTACACTCCCGTCCGTCTGTCTTCCGATATAATTACCTCTCTGATCTTCCGTCCCAACTGCTTGATCCCGTGTTCGTCAGCGATCATTGTGCCTACGTGTATATCCACCTGATAAGAATAAGTGTCCCCGCCGCCACGGGAGTCTAATCTGTCGGCAAGCATATCCACACCACGGTCAAGAGGCATTACAAGCTCGTCCTGATTCCTCTCGCCGATCTGCGCGTTTATCCCCGCAGGGCTGCCCCTAATCAATCCTCCATCGTAAAAAGGTTCAGGCTCGGACGCGACTACTGCGATTTGGGCGGCTCCTAACGCGCCTATTGCAATCCCCATGATACCGCCTACAATAAACCCGAAGTCTTTAATGGCTTTCATTATACCTGCGGCTGTGTCCGTGATGATGCTGAAGATGCTGATTGCCTTCTGCCGTTTGGCTTGTTCCTTTTGGAGTTCTAATTTCTTTGCGTTCTGCTCTTCGTCTAATGCCTCCAACTGCGCGTTCTTCTCTTCCTCTGTAATAATATTGTTCTTAGCGGCTTCTTCTATCCTTTTCTTTTCGCCCTGATAATGTTTATCAAGTTCCATCTCTCGGTTCTTTTGAGCCTGAGAGTATATCGCGCTTATTTTGTTGACGAAAGAGCCGATGGTAGACGTTATAGTACCCATCCACCTCTCTACTAAACCTACCCTTCTGCTGTTCTCCTCAGCGATCTTATTGGTGAGGTCTTTTTCTATTCGGTACTCTTCGTCAGCCGTCTCCTTAGCGATCCTCAGCCTTTCCAATGCGTAATATTCGTGTATGGGAGCGACATCCGTTTTTTCTTTTTCAGCGGCATCAAGGGCGGCTCTGTATTCCATGTCCATTAACTCAATCTGTTGGGCTGACATCCTCTTTCTAATATCAAGTTTCTCTTGGGCATAACGCTGATGAATAGCCGCCTGAGACTGTAAGGAGTTCTTTGTAACCTCCAACTCGCCCTTGTATTGTTCTTCAACAGCCGCGAGTTGGCTACCAGTAGCCTCCAAACGCTTAGACGCTAACTTAGTGTAATTCTGTTCGTTTATCTCCGCTATTTTCTTCTGCTGTTCTACTATTTTGTCTGCGGCTTCCTTCGCGATCTTCACGCTCTCCGCTTCGTAATATTGCCGTATGGTAGCGATCTGTTCTGCGGAGGCTTTCAGCTTAACGGCTTTCTGAACTTCCAACTCCTCTTCGTGACGGTTCAACTGTTCTGCCGTCATACCCATCTTTTTGTACTTTTCTGAATGATCGTTTACAAGAGCCTCAAGCTCTGCGATCCTTCTTTTATTCGCCTCAGCCGCGTCCTTCGCTCTCTGCTTGGCGAGTTTCGCCTCTTCCTCTGCTTTCTGTTTGGCTTGGGCTACTTGGTATTCCGTCAGCCTCTTCTCCTCTGTGGATACCTCTTTGATGCCTCTCAACTTGTTACGGGTAGATTCGATCTCCTCGTCCGTCAGTTTCCGTCCACGTTGCAGTTCGCTATTATAGTTCTTAGCGGCAAGGACGGCATCCTCGTGTTTGAGCTTCAACTCTTCCAGTTTTTTAGGGTCAAAGGCCGCATCCTTTGCGTCCCGTAACTTTTCGTATTCGGTGACGGCGTTCTTTGCCTCCCTTGCTACCCCCACCAATCCCTGCATGGTTTTGACCTCAGCGTTACTCTTTTCGGCTTCCTCTTTCAGCTTTTTAAGGGTAGAAAACTCACGGTAAACAGTAGTCACAGCCCACGCTACGGAAGCGAGAGCCGCTAACGGAAGAGCTACACCTGTTACTAAGCCCATAAGAGCCGCCCCTAAGCCCGTAGCACCCGTAGCTGCCGCTCCCATCGAAACCGCGAGACTCGCCAAGACTGGGATCGCCTTCGAGACCGTACCCGCCACAGCCCCTACTCCCATCGTTAAGGGGCCGAGAGCCGAGACTATACCGCCCAAGCCCAAAGCAACTGTCTGCAACTCAGACGGCAGGACGGAGAAGGCTTTGGCAAGGCCTCCGACAGCGTCTGCGGCTGTTTTTAGGGCAGGTATCAGGGTGGATTGCAACAACGGAATAAAGGTCTCGTTCAGCACGGGAATGACTTTAGAACCTATCTCCCTGCCTATCGCGCCTATCTGCTCTTTGAGTTTTTCTATCCCGATACGGAAGTCATCCGCAGACTTTATAGCGTCATCCGACATCACCAATCCAAGAGTATGTGCCTCCGTTCTTAGCTTGCTCATCTCGGTGGAACTCATCCCCATAAAAGAGGCGAGTTCCTTTGACTTTTTACCGAATATCTCCGTTGCGATGGTGTTGCGTGTCGTTACATCGTCTATGCCCTGAAGTTTCGATATAATCTCAGGGAACAACTCGTTCATATCGCGGTATGAGCCATCGGCATTAGTAACGTTCACACCGAGATCGGATAATGCCTTAGAAGCGTCCCCCGTGCCCTTTGCGAGATCGGGCAGTTTATTCTGCAAGGCGATAATAGAACCGAAGAGACCATCCGATGAACCTCCTGCGGCTTTCGCTACGTGGGCGAACTCCTGAAGCGAATCGGTGGACATCCCTGTCTCTTGGTGAAGAGAGGAAAGCTCCCCTGCGTATTGCCCTGTCTTCAATGCCAATGCCCCGATAGCCGCAGTAGCCACCGTCAACGGGGCGGTGAGGTTTTTCGTTAAGAAAGACCCCGCCTTGTTTAAGTTGTTTCCGAGTTGGCCTATTTGCTTTGACAGTTTCTTGACAGAGCCTTCCAACCCGTCAACTTCTTTCAATGCCGTGGATATTCCCTGCATCGATATACGACCGATTAAACTGAATGCGGTGGCTCCTGCCATATCACACCAATCCCTTTAATTTCAACTGCTCAGTGATTCTGTCTGCCTTGTCGTACAATGCCTTAGTGTCGATCTTTCCCGTATTTATAACCCGCTTTTCAATGACACCCCATTTTTCTAAGAACTTTCCAAAGGTACTGCCCGCGTCTGCCCCTAACAGCCATGCCGTATGCGCGGCGTTTATACGTAACTGTTCATTGTGGCGTTTCTCTTCATCTGCGTAAGCGTTAGTCATCCATAAAAAGTCTTTATACTCTAAGGAAGCCAACTCTCGCGGGGTCAGCTTCCAATTCACCATTACACTATTTACGGCTGTTTTATAATACTCTACGAACTCTCTTTGCCTTTGAACAGCGCAAAGGCACGTTTGAAAAAAGAAACGCTCTCCTTACGGTTAGAAATCTCTTCTATCATGTCTAAGACCGTCTCCGGCGGCTTCGCCATAAACTCATCAACGGGCAGTTCAGAAAGGGACGCTAACCACGATATAAGTTTATCCTTGCACCCTGAATAGGCTTTCTGAAGCACCAAAAGCACGAGTTCAATTCCGCGATCCTCCGCTTCCTCTTCGGTCATACTGCCGTTGCCTGACCTGAGCAAGGTACGCAGAGACTCGCCCGAAGCCCCTGCTATATTGGATAAAAGATCGACAACTGTAAACACATCTTCAACTCTGTACTGTCTCATTGGATGGTCTCCTTTAAACTACGGGTAATTTTTCGGGATAGAGTATAAACCACGGCTCGGTGTCGGGGTCTTGAGGATCGACCGTCCCTGTGAACGTAACAGCCAAAACGCTCTCGTCTCCGTCTGCGAAGCTCAATTCTAAGTTTCCGCCGCTTATGGTATTCTTCAGGCCGCATACAATAGGAGCTTTCAAATTCGAGACCTCGGCCACAATCGCGACATCAAAATACGTAAGAGTAGGAATCGTCTGTTCTAACTTTCGTTTGATTTCATAATAATTTTCACCCGTCACGGCAGTTCCCGCTTCGTCTTTAGCGGGTGTGGCTGTTCCGTAAGTAGCCCCTGGGATCGCCATCGCTAAAATCTCCTTGCTGACTTCTATCAGGTTCACCGTCAACTCAGCCGTGACTCCGAGAAAACGTGCCCCGCCTCTTACTATACCAGTTAATCCGTCAAAGGGCATATCGCGCCTTTCACCCGTTACCGAAAAAGACGACCCGCCACGTGTCGCTCCAAGTTTCATCTGAGGCTTTTGTGCGCTTGTCGATCCGTAGTTCAGGTACACGACACCCGCATCCATGATCACACGTTCCATAGTCTTCGGATTTAAACCCGTCTTTCGAGCCATTATTAATTCTCCTTACTAAAATTGTTTATATTGTTTCCGTCACATCCGCGCCCGTCAAATTGCATTAATATCCTCGACAGCGTTGACTCTGTTTCCCTAATCAGGACGCGGCTTCTAAAAAAGAGCCTGACGCTACTGTAGCCGTCTCCGTCTAATGAACTCTGATGTAATAGTTTACGTATTATCTCCGATATATCCCTCTGCGGCTTCTTATCCTCCGAAAAGTCATAGATGTTTATAGTAATGCCGAATATCGCAATAGCCCCTGAATCATCTAATTCGTCTTCTGCGGTTATGACGATGTAAGGGCAAGCTGTGCCTTCAGGGGCTGAGGAGATGAACAGATTACCGTTGGCATAGGTTTTTACGGCTTCGTTTCCTAACAGCCTGTCAATAATGAGGCTCTCTATCATCTATGTTCTGCTCTCGGATAGAATCTTTATGACTTCCGCTTTTGTATGTTCAAATGCAGGTTTGAGGAACGGATGCGGACGGCGTTCCCCGACCTTCCTACCTCCCCTGACAACGTCCCCGCCGAATTCCACAAGGGCGGCATGGTGGGCGGGAGCTTTGAATCCGACAATAGAAGAATACCGTTGATTTTTCTTTGCAACACCCTTTACTAAGTTCCCCGTAATTTTCTTAGGCACGTCACCTGTCGGGCTGTTCAGCATCCCTTTCACTTCATTAACCACCGCCTGAGCCGCCTTGTCTCTGAGAGCTTTGTCGGCTTTCAGGATGTCACGTTCCACCTCTTTCATATACGACTTAAAGACAGCGTTTATACTATTCATTGTTTTAATCCCATATTTCAAAGCCATAATCACCTGCGTTACCCCGATTTTGTTTCATATCTACATAAGAACGAACCTGACCGTTAGTTTTGACCGCTAAGATTTCATGTAATAGGCTAGGATGTTTCCACCCGTAACCCATCCACCCAATAATAAATTCAATCGGCCCCTTAAAGTACAATGTACCGCCACCTGCCCAACCCGAATCATCCATACCTTGTATTGAATTTATTTCACCACGTTGTAAATTAGAATTAGTGTATATTACTCTCACCAATCTCGGCAATGGCGGTGAACTTATTCCTATATCATGTAATACTTGTAATACCGTATTTATTCCTACATCTTTTAAGGTTGTTACTAAAGGGAATTGTGCGCCCTCGTATACAGAATATTTTAATCCCCACCCCAAATTAGGCGTTTCCCACGGTGGATTATGGAACGTAAATATATTAGGGTCTTCACCTACTACTACAATTTGATTATCTCCATGATTACAATTACAATTTGAATTACAATCTTGATTATTATTTTCACCATTATTAGGTTCAGGATCGGGCGTAGGCAATGTAATTGGTGAAATTGTGTTTTTTGGTCTTATTTCTTCTGTTATAATAACTAAATCCCGATTTCCTTCATCTACCCGTTTTATTGTCAATATCTCAAATTCCCGATTTCCTAACTTTAATTTATCCGTTTCTTTTACATCTACGTTTGAATCCATACTTATACTGTGTGTCGCGGTTACTTTCATAGTCTCAAATTGGATTCTTAGGGCTTCGGTCAATGGTATCACCGAAGCCCAATAAGTACCGATTACTTCGGATTTATCTTTAACAAATCCACGTTCATTAGTTCTAACAGTTCGTATAACGCTTATTCGGTGTTTACGTGCTGTTGACCTGCTTTTATATTGTCGTTGTAGGAATTGCATTAATATATCCTAAATCCGATAAAGTCTTTGCCCTTTCGGTTACTAAAAACGTTTTAGTACCTACTCTATATTCTTTCATATCGTCTTTATTGACGAAGTCTTTTATAACACTGTATTCTTTTGGTTCTTCTTTTGGTGTCTCTATACTGTTTTCAATTTTTGGTGTCTCTACATCATTTTCAATTTTCTTATTCATTTTAAATCTCCTTTTTTACTTATAAATAGTTTAATAAACGACTGATTATTGGTTAGGGTATCGGCTAAAGCACTTGAAAAAGAAGTTACAAATTGTTCATCAGTACCTTCTTTTTCAAATCCTAAAGCAGCTAATACCCCGTGAATAACTTCATGTAATAACGTTTCCTTTAATCTATCTTGAGTCATCCCTTCACTTAAAAGGATTTCTTGACTGTTATAATCTATTTCACCAAATACTTCACGGGTTGTTTTTTCAACAATTTTATAATTAATTCCTAAAATCTTAATATTGTTGACCATATCACACCCATAATTTATAAGGTGAAATTAAATCATAAAACGCTTTTGTTATATCCCCGCCTTCGCCTGACCTATTTTCATAACACCATGAAACATACAAAAGAATAGCGTCAATTAATGGACGTGGAATCTTGCTTTTACCATAACCTGCAATATATTCAATTCTCAGGCTACCACCGCCATTATTACCTATGTTTATTCTTGATGGTAGCCCTTCTAATACTTTAGGAACGGGATTCAAATACACACCGTTTGCAAGTATATTTTTTATCCCTATAACAGGTGAACGTGGTAGCGTTACTATATTAGGCGCGTTTTCATCATAATTCAATATCCACGTTTGCGGCAATAGGGCGCGTTTTGTATAGTCTTCTACTTTTTCACGCCCCGCCCTAATACGATCTAATACCCAACTATCCTCAACACCCGAATCAAGATGAATTTGATTAAGAGCCTGTTGTAAACTAACAGGTTCGCTAGTAGCGTTTCTTGACCGTTGCAAAAAGTAAGACACGCTAGTTACCCTTTTTCTGATTCTTAGTAGAATTTTCCGCGCCTACTAATACCTTTTCCGTTGTCTCTACTACCTTCTTAGCGGGTAGTAAAGCCTCAAGAATCGGCGTAATAACACGGGCTACTAGATACTGTTTCGCGGCTTCTAAGGCTATTTCTATAATAGCCCCTTCGACCTGCCATTTACCATTATTATCTTTAAACGTTCTATTAACTCTAAATTTTGCCATTTTATTTATCCCTTTCAAGTTATGGCAGGGATTATTTTAGAATCCCTGCCGTTTACATTTCCGTTTATATCAATGTTACGAACGGAGAGCGTCTGACACCGTCTTCACCTTTAACGGGCGAAGTCAGCCACGGTTTACCGTCTACGTTCCATGTGAAATATAGACGGGTCATGTTGTTTATCGCTCTAGTATACGGATCAAGGAATAAACGCATAGACGAACCGTCGCGAATTATGTACTTTGACAAATCGGCAAGCACCAAATCACCCGAAGTTCCCAATATTGGATTCCGTTCACTGAAATAGACAGGTAATCCATAAAGAGTAGGAGGCGCACCCTGAACCGCATTAAACGTCCAAATCAAATTACCCGCATCGTCTTTCAACTTGCTAAGAGTTGGCAGGGCTGTTCTTGACGCAATAAATACATATTGACCGCCCGAAGTAGCCATTGATACCATATTGACAACGTCATTATAGGTTATTTGGCTAGCCGTCTGTCTTGTAACGGTGGCGTTGGAAGGGTGATTAATAAAGCCCGTTGGACGGTTCACACCCGAACCCGTCAAGAAAGCGGCTTCTTCTTTGGCTATACCCGCTAGTCTCATTTGGGTCTCGGCAAAAGTACCTGCGGCTGTGCTGTTGTCTAAGAGCTGTTTTGAAATATCGATAAAGCCCGTCAACGGTTGCGGTTCAAAAGTAACTTCGTTCAATTTAACATCACCCGCATTTGGTCTCTCTCCTACTTCCCCAGGCCATCCCAAAGTAACACCGCCATAAACACCGTTGTCCCCGCTCTGGTCAAAAGCGGCAATTTTAAAAGTAGCGTCAGGCGAAGCTCCACCCGCTATTACGGTAGCCCGTGGGCGAACTATGGCTTCACTAGGGTCAATAGCGCGGATCACATTGGAAAATTCGGGCGGTACGAATAACCCTGCCTGATTCGGATTACCCATAATAGTATCCCGTTGTAGCTTCGGAGAGCTAGGGTCTTGAACAAAGCGACAAATAAAATCACCGAAAGACTTGGCGCGTTCCTCATTCTGAACGGGATCGCTTCTAAGGGCTACGGCTTCTTCTTGTTTCGCTAAAAATTCAGCCCTAGAAATGTTACCATCAATTTCATCTACCTTTGACCGTAGCTCATTAAATTTTACTTTTTCATCAGCGGTAATAGTAGCGTCGCTACGGCTATCAACTGCCGTCTGAATAGATTTCATTTCCGCGACTACTGCCGCCCTATCCCTTTTCAATTTTTCAACATTCATTTTACATCTCCTTAAAAAGTTATTGTTAGTTATTTATTTCTAGTAATGAAATTAAATTTCTTCTATATTCGTTTTCTTTATCTTGTATTGCTTTTAAGTCAGCCATATCGGAAATATTTGTACGCTTTTTGGCTTCGTCTAATAAACTATCTTTATCCCGCAAAGATACCTGCGTTTGAACGTAGGCAGGGTTAGTAACGGGGCCGACTTCGTATATAGTAGCGTTCATAATTGTACGGTGATAATTGCCTTTTTCATCGGTTCTAACTTCATCTTTATCTACTGTAAAGGTGAAACTCGCTCCTTTAACATTGCCCCTACTTAAATTCTCTATCAAATCCCGTCCATACGAAGTATCAGGAATCGGTGAAGAGAAAAATAAACCGTCCCCCTCGTCCGTCAACTGTAAAGCGGGATTACTAGTATTGGTAGACAATACATAATTAGGATCGTGATTAAAGAAACTTTTGATTTCAGGATTCTTTGCAAGACAATCTTTAAAAGCGTTCCTGTCAATTTTTTCAAAATAGCCATCCCATAATTCCTCTTCACGGTCATAAACAACACCAATACCATCTACATATTTTTGATCATTAGAATTATCTTTTGTTTTTCTAAGTTCTACTTCGGCTTTAAACGCCCGAACTTCTTTTTTATCTGTACTCATTTTTATTTAACCTCGCCTTGTTTATAGTTTACCGCTTTAGAAAGGGGTTGCATATTAGCGGGTACTAATCTAACGTTACCTTCCGCACCGCCTACGGGATTTCTATCTTCCATTTTTAATAGATCATCCACCGTGTATAATCCAATTTGTGCCCCTTGCCGATATGATTCAAGTCTTTCCTTTGTATTACCGCGCATTGCACCCTCAACAACAAACTTGCAATACAAAGACGGATTATCGACACTAACTAACTTCTTTGATAATTCCTGTTCCCATCTACGTAAATGGGGTAACATTACAAAATCCATAAAACTTTGGGACATCTCGCTAAGACCCGTACCCCAACTTGACTGTTCAACTTCAAATACCATGTGGGCGGGAACGCCATATATACGGCAAATCTCAGCAATGTTGAAGCGTTTTACTTCTACTAGGTGAGCCTCTTCGGGAGACATTGAAATCCTTTCAAACTTCTCAGCCCCTTCCAACAACATCAAAGAATGAGACTTTCCTAAACCTGTGTATGATTTAAATCTTTCCACCAACGTATTATGTGCCTCTTCTGTCAAATCTTCTCTAACACCCGTAACAATTCCCGAAGGTGAAACGCCGTTTTGAAATATCAAACTAGAGTATCTATTCACGGCTATAGCGTCGCCTAATACTTCTCGCATTATGGATATTGGATTCAACCACGAGCCATCCAACGTTGGAAATAATTTAAAAATCAATAATTGATGTGGCTGAAGAATAGAAGGGCTTCCGCTGTCTCTTTCTACTTTATAAGTTAGTTTTCCGTTCTTGTTGACCGGCTTCACTTTGTTTGTATCAATAGGATAAAGAGCTGTAGGAAAACCCTTATTATTATATATTATTTCCGCTATTCCCGCCCCATAAATTAATTGGTTAGACATTAAAATTTGGCGAAATTCAAACGCAGTCTGATATTCATTGGGTTGTATATTTAGTAATCTATAGGCGTAATGATCATTCCGTTCTTCTTTACCACCCGCAATATTTTCTAAAATTCTTAGCGGAAAAATCCCTATAGTTGTAGAAAGCCGCTGAACTATTGACCACAAAGCTGTTAATTGGAGCGCGGACATATCATTGACAGAAACGCCTGAAGACGAAGTTGACACGTTCAATAAGAAATCAGGAATCGGCGAACTTGACCGTTTTTCAGTTTTTCGTGCGGCTATTGTTGAAAAGATACCCATTATTGACCACCTGACCACGTCTTTAAAAAGGCTTCTAAATTGCCATATTTCTGTTTCAGTTCTAAAGCCGTTCCAAAAGTTCTATCTTCAAAATGCGGTTTATCTACAAACTTGGTGAACCTGCCGCCCCAAGTGAGACCGATAGACTCGCCTAATTCACCTACTATATCAAAGAAAGTGTTATCACTATACTCTTCACCTTTAACATTTTTACATACATCAAAAGCAATTCCGAAAGCGTGAGGCGATTCATAGCCCCTTGCATTAGTCACTATTTTTCCGTAATTCCCGTTCCGTCCCTGATTATAGAGAGCGTCTTGTTCTTCATCTGTCCTTAGAGTACAAGTAACAAGTAATGGAATCTCTTTGTCTCTACACAAATCCATTAACTTCGCTAACTTGGCGGCTGTTTTTGGATGGAGGGTGTTGATTCCCTTGCTTCTATTAGATATGGCTACGCTCATTATTCGTCAGCCCCTCTACTGAGATTGATTAGTTTCTTCTCCAAGTCTATTAGCTTCTGATTAATATCTAAAAGCAAAGTGTCCCTATTGATATGGTCTTTGTTTAAAGACATTTGGATGTCTCTAATCTCTTCTAATAACTCTTCTACTATTTTATATGACATTATTTGTGTCCTTTATATAAGCCAAGTGTAATCAAAGCCACACCACCGCCTACAAGAAAATGAGGAACGCCTAAGAGAGATAAACCAATAGCCACTAAGATTGAACCACTGAAGATGAGACCCATGTCAAGATATTGGAATAGTTTCATCTGTTTCATCTCCTACATCAGCCCCGCTCACGTAGGCGGGAAGCGGGGCGCGAGCTGTTTAGGTTACTTGGCTACATCCGCTCCCAACACGAAGTCAGAAGCGGGTAATGATTATCTACAAGTTGCAACTTTGTATTCACCTGCCACAATTTTACGCGCCAACTTTGGGCTTACGGTGTTAAGTGTGTTAAGTTCCAGACTTTTGATGGCCTTATCCCGTCCCGCTGTTCATACTACTAAATATAAGGCTGAAGACTGGATCAATCAAGATGTAACGTTAAAAAAGTTTTTGTTAGAATCTCTATCAATGAAAAAAAAATTAATAAAATGAAAAATAAATTTAGTAAAAAGTTTGATAATGTGTTATATTATAAATGTGAGCCAACATGATAATCAATCCTTGATCCGGACTCACAAGTAATTCCACGAAGTGTGCGCCTTCCAAAGCGGTCACACACCGCACGATTACCAATAGTTAAAATTATTAACAAACTTAAATGGTCTCCGTATGGAGACCATCTATAGCCATAAGAGCCATAAAGGAGATGTCATATATGGAATACGGTAGAAAAGGTGAAAAATACCCCCTGAAATACACTACAAGGGAACAGATTCTGATGACGGCTAAGGCTTTAGAACTCCCTATACACAGCCCCGCTTGGGATTATTCACGCTGGGCTGACTTCGGGCTGATGTGTGAGGCTATAGCGGAACGGAAACACAAAGAAAAGGAGCGGGAACGGCTGGTTTCTGGGTGGTTGGCGGTCAAAGATAGTAAGTAGAATTGAAAAAGACTATCTAAACTACATAAAACGTATAGATTCTTGAAAGAAAGTTTAAAATTTTTATGTCTGAAACCGTATATATTATATGGAGAACGCATAATAACTGATTAACAAACAATAAACTTCTACGGGCGGGAGGCTCCCGCCCTAAATTAAACTGATTAAACTGAAAGAGTGAAAGAGAGATTAAAATGAATCTAAGAAGGACGATAAAACCAAGTATGAAGTCACCTAAAAGATACTGGAAACCCAAAAATATTGAATTAGAAAAAATTTGTATGCCTAATGTCCCTAAAGAAAAGCGTCCGATGGTTATTTGGAGTCAAAATTACCCGGAATTTTCTAATACAATGTGCTTTGATTATGATTATTTAAGCCCATCTTCTTTCTTACAAGATATGGATTCACCAAATAGACTGAATCCTGAAGATATTTATAATTGTGTAATGGCGGTTATGGAATCTTCTTCAGGTAATACTCACGTCTTGGTGAAGATTGATAACACCGCCCTGACTCCATATAACTATAAAAATTTCTACAGACAAATTGCTGAAAAGTTGGGATCAAACTATGATAAAAAATGCTGTGACCCATTTAGGGGCTTCTTTTGTCCGAATAAGATAGTTTACACTAATTTTAGCTGTGAAAGCTATGTTTATGACCCTTCAAAATTTATAAGTTTTAATATTTCTAAGCCCAATATATTTAAAAATATAGTATCCTGCGAGGATTCTAATTCTGAGATAGGTGTGTTTGTTAAAGGAAACAGAAATCATTTCATATTTAAAAGCCTCTTAAAAACGGTCAAAGAGAGAGGGGACGTAGGCAGTTGGATGGAGGAGTTCGCTTATAATTACATTCAAGAAGACTTCACTAAGGACGAGATAGACAGGATTATTGAATATTTTAGAAAAACAGATAGGAAGTTTAAAAGAATTAAACTTTTAGGTCAATATAAGAAAAACAAGTATGAAGAGAGGTTCGGAAAGTATAAGCAGTTGAGACTACAAGGGAAGACTCATCAAGAGGCTAGTATAGAAGTTCTCTCAGATGTATCTATAAAGACCCAACAAAAATACAGATCAAATTACAACAAGGAATTTGGGATTATTGAAATGTGTGGTGGTACAACGGGTAGAACGTGGACACGCCAAACCCCTAAGATAGCGTCAAAAACGCACGTAGGAAGCGTTTAATGGGTTGGGTAAAGCCAACCCCTTATCAAAGGTCAAAATGCTTCAAAAATACGTTTAAAACGCTTATACGGGCAAATAGTAAAATTATATAAAATCTTATAAAACAAGGAGTTTTAAATGAAGTACAAAGAAAATCTAATTGAGGCTTACGCAAAGTTGGACAAAGCCGTAGAGATTTACCTTGCCAAAGGTGGAGACGTGGATGACCGTCCACAATTAAAAGTTGAATTGGAATGGCGGCTCAGGCAGTTGGAAGCCCCGCTAAAAGAGGCTACAGTGGGCAGTGTTAAGATATGGTCTGATGGGGGTTGGTATGCCGAAGGCTATCATACTGTAATTGATAAAAAGGATTATCCAAATATTGTCCCTATAACTGAAAATGAACCGATTGAAGAATATTACAGTAGACTTCATATTTGGATTCGTAATGCGTTTCTACGTGATTCTGATTTAGCCATAACCCATATTTGTGGTCAAAAACGTAATCTAATACACCATATAAATGAGGATAAACAAGATAATAATGTTGCTAACCTTATAGTGATCCCCGGTGGTCTTCACCACATTTTTCACCCAACTAATATAATGATGAAGGCTGACCCTATAGCCTACGAATTTGTTGCTAAGTTCGGAGATAAAGCCCTGACCACCACCACAAACACAAACATACCGCAGGTCTTCACTTTTGAGACCACCAACGTCAGGGTTATTATTAAGAATAGTGAGCCGTGGTGGGTTCTTTCAGACGTTTGCAAGGTGTTGGGTTTGTTGAATCCTACAGTAGTAGCAGACCGTTTACCTGAAAAAGGACGGGCTAAGTTAAACTTAGGGCGTCAGGGTGAGGCTACAATTATTAATGAAGAGGGCTTGTATAGGGTTATCTTCACTTCAAGAAAGCCCGAAGCGGAACGCTTTCAAGATTGGGTCTTTAGTGAAGTTCTACCACAAATCAGAAAAACGGGGTCTTATGGTCAGCCGACTATAACCCGTGAGCGGGGAGAGGTTGCCTTACAAGGGATGCGGGGTGAATTTTCTAATGTAATGTCAATAATAGAGACAGCGGTTTCTGAAAAAAACACAAAAATCAAAACCTTAGAGACTCAGTTGGAGACTTGGCAAAACTTGGTAGGTGATGGTGGGTACATTTCAAAACGAATTGTAAAAAATCTAAAAAAGGAGATTCAAAATGTCTGACGGTATGACGGACGCAATGCGCGAGGGTTATCTAAAGTATGATGATGGTGGATTTAGAGAGATTTTAAAAAAGGTATACCCTGAGCAGACAGAGGAAAAGATTGCTTTATTAAGGGGGATACATACGGAACTTCTACAGATGAAAAAAGATATTGATGAATTTATAAAAAATTCAAAAGGAGATAATTAATATGAGTATTAAAAACAGAGGGCGATTACACAAAATCATAATGCCGTCTGGACAGAAAGAAGACGTTGATCATATTGATGGAGACCGAACCAATAATACACGAAAGAATCTAAGGCTGTGTTCGCGTTCACAGAATTGTTTTAATAAACATTTCATTAAGAATAATACGAGTGGCTACAAAGGTGTTTCGTTTGATAAGAGACACAAAAAATGGAGGGCGTATATTGGTTTTAATGGTAAGTGTAAAAAGTTAGGTTATTTCCCAGACCCTAAAAGCGCGGCTATCCTATATCACGGTGAGTTTGCTTGTCTAAATATTATAACAGAGGAGAACTAACATGAAGTATTATGTGGAATACCCTGCGCCTATCAAATGCAACTTAAAATGTGATTATTGTTTTTCGGCTGAAGCGTGGGAGTTGGAAAGAGAAGGAAAGTATAATACAAAATATTCTGACACCTGCCCGTTCACCCCTAAACAATTTTTGGTTTGGCGTGATAAACATCTAACAGATGCTACTGGGTTCTTGTATGAACTACACGGTGGAGAGATTAGTTACCCCAGCAGTCAAAGTGTGGTGTTGGAGATAATTGACACACTTGATAAAGGAAAATGGCAGCTCCAGAGTAATGGGACAGGAAACGCTGATTTTTATCGTGAATTGATAGTACGTAAGGATAAAATAGAAAGAATAGGGCTGACTTATCACCGTAAACACCTAACAGACGAAAATTTGATAAATAGGTTTATGGAAACAGCCACCCTGCTCAAAGACAGTGGTATTAATGTTTATATAAAAGAGTTGTTGCTACTTGAATATAAACAGCAGATACTTGAAAGCAAACAGTTTTGGAAAGATAAAGGTTATGAATACAGACTTCAAGACTTCAAAGGCTATCGGGGCAGGGACAGCGGTGAGATGTTAAAATATACCGCTGAGGATTGGTCTCTCATATATCCTGAGTACAAACATGAGGGTACTACCTGCCATTGTAGAGAGGGATATAAACAAATCCTCATCAGGGGCTATGATTGTTTCTCAGGCGGTGTTTTAGGATGCTGGCAGTCACTATCCGAGATAGGAAACATTTTAACGGACACCTACACGGGATATGAGCAGGTGAATATTTTACCAAACGGTGGACGTAATATAGTAGTTGGAAAAAAAGTTTATAGGGGTAGTTATCCCTATGACTTTTGGAGACCTAATATTGAAAAAGAGTATCAATCACTTAATATTAACCAATTAAAAAACCCAATTTATAAGGAGGTCATAATGACCGCAAGATTTCAAGAGCGTTTAGAAGAGATAAACGCGAAGCGTCAAAACGTAGGGGCTGAGGTTAGTCAAATACATCAGTTGATGACTAATTGTGAGGCGCATCTGAAAGAGTTGAATATTGAAGACGCAAAACTGATTGGTAAAATTGAAATGCTTCAGGAAGTCATGGAAAACATTGACCATGAACCTGAAGCCGAACTCGTAAAGGAGACCAAAAATGACTAACGAGACCCAAAAATTAGAAGACATCCAGCCCATGTTAATTAACAGTGAACAGTTGGCTCAAATGGTAGGGAAGTCAAAAGGGTGGGTATACCAAAACAAACATCGGATTATCGGGACGCAAAAAGTTGGCGGGTCTCTAAGATTCAATTTGGACACGATCCGCAGGGCTGTGGCTTCGGGTAAAAACATAGTGATTTAGGGTCAAAAAAAACTTAAAAAAGTTCTTGACTGTACGTCAGCCGTATACTATTTTACTATTAGTGTGGAGAGTATACGGCTTTTGAAAGGAAGGCCGTATGTCGATTAAAAACGTAGAAGTAGGAGTCTGGAAAGTAGCCGTCAGTGTCCGTGTCCCGTGGAAGCCCTATCCCGTCAAACGGAAGGCGACCGTAAGGGGCACGAAGCAAGACGCAAAACTGAAAGAAGCCGCCTTAATTAAGGAGCTTCTTGAAGAGGATCAGGGCGGCGAAAGTTCTTTGAAACCTGCGAAAATAGCGTCAAGCACCTTTTCGGTCAATACGCTTGGGGACGGTATCCGCCTATACTTGGATCGCCTACGGGCGAAAGGAGAGGCCTCAACCGCTACCCAAGTACAGTACGGGTGGTTAGGCAAGGAATTGGGACACGTCCCTATTTCAGGCTTAGGCGAGACGTTTGGGGCGTGGCTAAAGGTCTACACCACAGCCCCAACCCGAAGCGGAAAGCCCCGTTCATCCTTTACCGTAAATCGGACGATCAGCATGGTGAAGGCGGTCTGCGGACATTTGGTAGACTTGGAAATCTTGCCTAAGAATCCGATTACTAAGGCGCGTTTCCCCTTGTCAACGGTGAAGGCGAGGGAAGTGTATCTTTCACCTGAAAACCGTGAGCGGCTGATGAACGTAATCCGAAAGGAAAGACCGTTTCTTGAGCCTATTGTCCGCTTCATGTTGGCTGTGCCTTGCAGGGCGTTTTCGGAGTTGGTAGGGGCGAAGCGTGAACAACTTCGGGGTAACTTGATTTTTATCCCAAAGTCTAAGAACGGGGACGCTCTCTATAAACCGATTCCGTCTGATATGGTAGACTACTTTAATTCCATACCTGACGGGTGTCCGTACTTGTTTTACAGAAAGGTTGGCGAGACGTACCTGCCTTTATCTAACCTTGCTGAGGTCTGGAAAACGGTACGGAAAAAGGCGGGCTTGCCTAACCTTAGAATCCACGACTTGAGACACGTGGCTGTTACCGACCTTGTCAAAAAGGGTGTGCCGATACCGATATTGAAGAAGATCGCGGGATGGAGGTCAGACATGACTTCTACTTATTTCAATCTTGACGGGGCGGAAGTTGCTGACTATGTGGAGCAGTTAGAAGAGGAGGCTATGAAGTTGGCTTCGTAAAGGTACTACCAAAGGTACTACAATTTCTATAAAAGGCTATTAAAAATTATAAAAAATTGTAGTGTCAGGTGGTAGTAAAAAGCCGCAAAAAGCCCAATAAAAACGCTATTTTCGCGTGTTTTTGGTAGTTTTACAAAAACAGTACCATGTATTATATTAGTAGAGGTTAAAAGTGTCTAAATTAATCCTTCGTTTAATTTAGACACTTTTAAAATCCTGCCAAACCCTTTAATTACCCTAATTTCCGCGTTCCCCCTGTATCAAAAAGTGTCTAAATTATACGAACGTTTTCTATAGACAATCGCCGCCGCCCGCCGCAAGGGGTTCTAACGTTCATTTTAACCTGTCCCGCGTATGGGACGATTCAAGGAGAAGACTGTATATGGGAACACGCACGGCGTTAAAGACGGTCGCCATGCTCGCGCTCCTCGCGGGGATGGCGGGCGCGGGGGTGAAATACGTGGCGGTCGTGGAGACGGACGTGGACGCGTCGTCTGGCGCGTCCGCCGACCTTAATCCGGCGGAGGTCAGGGAGATAACGGCGGAACTCCGCCGACAGGCCACCAAAAACCTGCCGTCGGGGAGATACAGCGTCATGACCTCGGAGACCGTCCAGTCGATGGGCGGGGCGGTCTTGGAAGAATGCGCCGACGAGAACTGCGTCATCACCCTCGGAAGCAAGATCGGCGCGGACTACATCGTGCGCGGGACGGTCAGCAAATTCAAAACGATGTTCACTTTGGCCGTCGAGCTGTACGAAACCGAAAACGGGACGCTGGTCGTGTCGTCGGAGGCGGTCCGTTCCGAGAATCTTGTGGAACTGTTGAGGACGGCGGCGGCGGCGAGCGCGGAGATGTATAGGGAATTCGCGGGGACGCAAGCGCAGACGGCGGGAGGACAGCAAAAAGATACGCGAACGACAGTTAAAACGCAATCGACGGAAAGTTATGCGTCAAATACGCGCAATAACAATCAATCGGATAATCAATATGACGATTTTACGGAAAGCGAAAGGTGGAAGACTTTTGGATTGAACTTGCTGCCGGGCGGTTTTGGGTCTTTTCTCATAATGAAAGATAATGTCGGCGGATATGTTCTATTGAGTGCCGGTATCGTTTGTATTACGGGATTCTTCTTTGTTCCAGATATTGATGGATTTGATGAAGGTACTCATGGGGGTAGATTGATTGCGTTGTACACGTATATTGGTGCGGGAATCTTCAACATTATCCGTTCCGCCACTTACCACAAACCCAACCAGTCATCCCCCGCCGCAAACACCTTCAAACCCTACGACGGCCTAAAGCTCGCCGTATTCCCAACCCAAAGCGGCGATTTCAAGGTATCCGCGCGTTACGACTATTCCTTCTGATTCCCCGCGTACCCGTTCCGCAAGCGATTTTCGGCGGGTACGCTCTCCCCCGTTCCCCGCGTCGTCGGTGTGTTCGGGGTCGGGTTCACCGTTCGTTGAATACGAAATTCAGTTTGAAGCGTCTGTAATCAAGGAATTTTTCGTCGCTGCTGATTATCGGAATCCTATCGACTATGGACTGCGCGATGATGATCCTGTCGGTCTGGTCTTTGTGGTCGTGGAAGAGCGGAAGTTCCGCGAGCTTCCGCAGGTGGCTCTTGTTGACGTACACTATATCGTAGGAGAGTTCGTCTTCGATATACCCGACAATGTCCTCCGCGGACTTCCACCCTTTGACCTTTATCTTCCCGGACTGTTGAAGATATATCACCTCCTCCACGCACTTGGACGGGACGTATTTAAGGACTCCGTGGTTGTCGATAATATCCTTGACTTCCGTCGTGAGTTTGGACATATTCTCGTCCTCGGCGATGAAGCAAAGGATATTCGAATCGAGATAATAGCGTTCCGATTTCATGCCAGCACCGCCTCTAAATCGTACCACCCGGGCGGCTCGTGCGCGTGTCTCATCATAGACACTCCGGCGCGCGACAACCCGTCAAAACGGGTTCTCGCCCTTTCGAGCGATTCCTCCACGCCGGCAAGCCGCAACGCCTTCAGTTCGGGCGACAGCTTCCTCGAAGCCTTGATCTTCTTTATAGCCGCCGCCGCCACGACCTCGACCTCGGCGAGAGGGACTTTTTGGGGTCTCGGCTTCGGCAGACTCGCGATCACCGCCGCCGACTGCCTTATAAACCTTTCGGGCTTCCCCGACGACCCTAAAGACTTAGACCGCTTCTTGGCGGGCTTCGCCGTCTTCTTGGCGGTCAGCCCCCCGACCGTCGCCGCCGCCAGCGGCTTCGACCGCGTCTTGACGGGCTTCGACCGCGTCGCGGCCTTTGACGTTTTGTTCATATACGTCTCCTTTCGGCTTGTTTTGAGCGATTCCGCAACAATCCTAAATATAATTGAAAACAATAACCAAAACATACACATTATCGCAAAGGAGCGCCATGCCGCTAACCGTCAAGCAACCCCTGAAACTCTTCGCGGCGGCGCGGGCGGAGGGCGGTCAAACCGGTCGCGGGGGAAGCCGGGCTTGCTCCGCCGGCCGATCCGATTTAGGGTTAAAAGACTGAAATCAAAATCTTCGTGGGATTTGAAAAGAATTTGTTTTTTCGTCTACGGGGTGTTATATTATAGTAATGAAGAAAGCGGTGGTGTTGCTTAGCGGCGGTTTGGACAGCGCGACTTGCGGCGTCGCGGCGCGGGAGGCGGGGTTCGAGCTCTACGCGCTGAGTTTTTCCTACGGCCAGCGCCATGCGTTCGAGCTTTTGGCGGCTCAGCGGGTGGCGGCTTTTTTGGGCGTCGCGGAGCACCGCATCGTGAACATCGACCTGTCGTCCTTAGGCGGCAGCGCTTTGACGTCGGACGATATCGACGTGCCGAAGGGCAGGCGCGGCGCGGGGATACCCGTGACCTACGTCCCGGCGCGCAACACCATATTCCTCTCCTACGCGCTCGCCTGGGCGGAGGCGCTCGGCGCGGGGCGGGACGGGGAGTATTGTACGGACATATTCATCGGGGTGAACTGCGTAGACTACTCCGGCTACCCCGACTGCCGTCCCGAATATATCGAAGCTTTCCGAAAATTGGCGAACTTGGCCACGGTAGCCGGAATAAACGGCCATGAGATGACGATCCGCACGCCGCTGATCTACCTGAACAAGGCGGAGATAATAAAGTTAGGCGTAAAAGCGGGTTTGGACTACGGAATCACGCACAGCTGCTACGACCCTGAGCCTAAAACCGGGCGGGCGTGCGGGGAGTGCGACAGCTGCGTAATAAGAAGGAAAGGCTTCGAGGAGGCGGGCGTACCTGACCCTACGGTTTATATGCGTTAATATCCTTATCGCCGTTAACGTTAATATTTAAAAAATTTTAATTTTAAAGAGCTGGAGGTTTTCGCCCGATGTTATCCAAAAAAACGCTTTTCGCGACGCTGTTCGCCGTCTGCGCGCTCTCAACGGTTCAGGCTCAAACCGTCGACCGGCGCATACGCATGAACACGGTCGGGTTCCTCCCCGGGTTTCCCAAGCAGGCCACCGTCGCGGCTGATTTCACCAAATTTTGGATATACGAGGCTCCTAACGGAAAGACCTCCGTTTACAGCGGCGGAACCGTGTCCGAACCGATGAACAATCCCGACACAAAGGAGGATGGTTTAAGGATAGCGGATTTTTCCGATTTCGACAAACCCGGACGCTACTATATACTCACCGACAACACGAACATCGGCAGGTCTCCCGATTTCACCGTCGGCGGGGACGTTTTCACGGAGCCGTTGCGGGCGGCGATGCTCGGTTTTTACTTGTGGCGCTGCGGCACGGCGGTCAGCGCCTATTACGACAAAAAAACCTACTCGCACGAAGTATGCCACACAAAGGACGGCAGCCTTAAATATTACACCGCCGGCAGGAGCGACGGCGTAGGGACCAAGAACGGCGTCGGCGGGTGGCACGACGCGGGGGACTACAACAAGTACATAGTGAACAGCGGGGTGACGGCGGCGCTTTTGCTGAAGGCGTGGGAGCATTTTTGGCACATTCTTGAAAACACGCCGCTTATATCCGTCCCGAAAAGCGGTACGCTTCCGGCCTACCTGACGGAGGTGAAGTGGAATTTGGATTGGGTGCGGAAGATGCAGTTTGACGACGGGCGGGTGTCTCACAAGCTCTCCACGCTTAATTTCGGCGGAGAGGTAATGCCGGATAAGGAGAGCGAAACGCAGTACTACGCGCCTTGGAACACAATAGCCTCGGCGAGTTTCGCGGGTCAGACGGCGATAGCGGCGCGCATTTACGCGCCCTACGACAAGGCGTTCGCCGACGGCTGTTTGGCGCAGGCGGAGCGGAGTTACAGGACGGTCATGGACACCTCGCTCGTGGGGGTCGGCAATTCGCTGGCTTTTTTCAATACGGGCACGTACAAAGAACAAATCGAAGACGACGGCGACAAGCGTCTGTGGGCGGCGGCGGAGATGTGGGAGACCACGGGCGAGCCGGAGTATTTGCGGTATACGGAGGATCATCTGCCCAAGACGGTTGGTACGCACATCACGTGGGGAGACGTCAACACCGTCGCCGTTCTCACCTACCTGAACTCGAGGCGCGGCGGGAGGGATCCGGAGAAAGTAAGGCGTATGCGGGAGGAGCTCGTTTCGGCGGCCGACGGGCTGATCGATAACGCAAAGGCCCACAGCTACGCGCGCAATTTGGGTTCGGATTCGTACTATTGGGGCGCCAACGGTACAGTCGCGGGGACGGCGTACATACTCCACAGCGTCTACCTGCAAACCGGCGACCCTAAGTACCGCCACGCGATTCAAGACGTCGCGGCGCATCTGTTGGGCAGGAACTGCTACGGGCGTTCTTTCGTAACGGGCGTAGGCGGCAACCCGCCGCAAAACCCGCACGACCGCACGTCGACGGCGAGCCGGACGCCGTGGCCGGGCCGGCTCATAGGCGGACCGCACAGCGATAAGGATTCGACCAAGGCCCCGGCGGACATCAGGCAATGCGCAACGCCGGCGACCTGCTGGTTCGACGACACGCGCGACTACTGGACCAACGAAGTGGCCATAAACTGGAACGCGGCGCTCGTCTACGCGCTCGCGGCTCTGACGCCCGGCGCGGATACGTATCCGGCGCGGCCTTACCCGGGACAGACCGTAGAAACAGAGTTATCCGTAAAACGCGGCGCCGCGCCCGCCAAAAACGGCTTCAAAAGAACGGGGACGGCGCGCGTCGTGAAAATATGGGACGGCGACCGGTTAGATATACCGGCGGGGGCGAAAGCGTACGGCTTGGACGGGAAACTGATCGCGCATAAAAAGAGCGCGGACGGGAAAACGCCCGCCGTCGGCAGGAAGGGGGTTTATTTGATCAAGACTGACGGATTAAAAGATTAATTTAGGATTTAAAGTACCTTAAATAATAAAGAAAGGCGGTGCAATATGCATTTTTTCTCAAAAACAAAGATGAGGGCGGCCGCGGCCGTAACGCTTGCGTTTATCGGCGCCGCTTCGGCCCAGTTCAACACACCTACGAACGCGCGCGTCGACGCGCTCGCCGGCGCGCATATCAGCGACATATCCGGCGTTTACCGGTATCCCGTGCTGATGACCGGGTATTTGAACCACATTCAGGCGAACTGGGGCGAAAATCAGGGGTTTATAGGGATCAAGTCTGTTTCGGAGACGTTTTCCGTCGGCATACTGGCGAATCAGGGGCCGACAGCGCCGAACGTCGCGGGCCGGAGGCGCCGGCGCTCTGAACGCTTACCCGTGGCCCTGGGCCGATCAATCTCCCGCCTTTAACGCGGAGCAGACGGTCCTCCCGCACGTGCTCTTAGGTTTCGATTTGGGCGCGTTCGCCATAGGCGCGGACGTCTTCTTGGAGTACGCGGGGTACGGCGCGACCGTCGGAAACGACAAAGCAAGCGGCTACATAGCCACTCCGGGCGCGAGGGCGAGCGGGAAATTCAACGCCGCCGGAGCGGAGGTGATGGCCAAGATCGGCTTGGGCGTCCCCATGATAGGCGCGTCGGGGCTTGCGGGCAGCGACAAGCTCTCCTTCAACAACAGTCTGTACATTGAAGCCGGCGCCGAAGCGACTATACCCCTCGACGGCGCGGACTTGATTTTCGGAGTATGCTACACGCGCTCGGATTACCGCGTTAAAACCGGCAACGCGTCGGCGGCTAACGCTTACGCGAGTTCGCTGCTGAACGGATATTTGGGCGCTGAGTTCAACTTCATGGAAACGGCGGTCGCGACGCTCGGATACTCGCTTAACCGCACAGATCTCGTAACCAGACAGCCCGACGTAAGCGACAGCCCGGTCACTTCGGATCCCGTCAGTTACAGCCACGGCATATACGCCGGCGTGGAAAACGCTTGGGATAAGGCGTGGATATTCGATTCCTTCCAGCTTAGGGGCGGGGCGCTCTATAGAATCACGGCTAACGGCCGGACGGTCACGGGAACTCAGAACGCGAATTCAGACGTCTCGTTTCCGTCGGAGCGCTCGCCGGTGCTGCCGTCCATAGGCGCGGGAGTCAGCAAGGCGTTTTTGACGCTCGATCTGAATTTGACGCCGGGAGATTGGGGGGGATTGTTTACGGGGCCGGGGGTGGCGGCGGTTACGGCTACCGTTAAGTTTTAATTTTTTAAAATCAAAGTCAACTAAGGGGGGAAGTCTCCCCCTCGCTACATAAAAACGGGTAAACCCGTTTTTATTCCGCTACCCTCTCATGCGGGGAGACGCGCCCCAGTGGGGCGCTGTTTGTCCAGATATAGCCCCGTATATTAGAGCCCCCTCCACCGTGTTTATCGAGGGCGCGTTTTTTTGCGCCCAACCCTCCCCCGCTTCGCGGGTGAGGATGTCACGTCAAAAACAAAATCAACGTCAAAAAATATGATCCCAGCCTTTCATAGGTAATTCTTCCGTATCTCCGTTGTTATGTATCAATACTTTTCGCGTTTCGGATGTGAAAAAGCCTAAGCGCGTCATGTCCGGCCGGCGTTTCGCGATGTCGTCTATATTATACGGATTTAAAGACGGGGCGCAGGCGAACAGCAGTTCGTACTCTTCGCCGCCGTGCCAAAACCAGTTTCTATAGTCGGCGCTCAGATCATCAGCCAAGTTTATCATTGCCGGCGGGACGCTCTTCAAGACGTCGGCGTCGAAGATGAAACCGAGGGCGTTGTCGAAGCACAATGTGGCGATATCCTTTGACAATCCGTCGGACAAGTCCATCATGGCGCGCACGGACGGGTCGGCGGCCAACGCCAGACCCTCTTCTACGGCGGGGACGGGCGTCACGTGGGCGTCTACGAAACGCCCGTACTTAGGCGGGACGCCCCCCCTCCCCCACCGCGTCAAGGCCGCGAATCCGGCGGCGCTTCCGCCCGGAAGGCCGGTGACCCACAGCGCGTCGCCGTCGGCGATGCCGGTGCGCTTCAGCGGAGCGCGTCCCGGCGCGACGGAACCTATCAGAGTAATGCCGACGGCCCACTCCCCGCCGCCGGAGAGGTCGCCGCCGACTATCGGGAAATCCCAGCGTTCGCAGGCTTTGGAAAAACCGGCGTAAATACGTTCTATCGCCTCATCGACACGGATATTGCTAACGCCCGCTTTCGGAAAGACAAGCTGGACGACCGCCCCGTCCGGCCTCGCGCCCATAGCCGCGCAGTCGCTCAGGTTCGACGCCATCGACTTGTAGCCTATCTCCTCGAACGTCATCGTCTTCGCGGAGAAGTGCACGTTTTCGACCGACACGTCGGTTGTTATGACGAGCCTTTCGCCCGCAACCCTATTGACCCGCACCGCCGCGTCGTCGCCTATGGACATCTCGTAAGGAGACGAACGGCTGACGGGCGGCAATATGTTTTGCATGCGTTGGATTAATTCGTATTCTTTAGACGGGAATGAGCTGTCGTTCATACAATCCTAATCCTGCTTCATTCTCAGCATCAGCCGTACTTGGTCTAAGCTGATTTGGTACTTCCTTGATATTTCCGCGTCGCTCATGCCGCTTTTGGAGTCCGCGATCACCGCGTCGCTGAAGCCCGGAGTGCCCGCTTTCGGGACGTTCGCGCCCCTTATTCTAGTCGACGGGGACGAGTCGGGCGCGGCGGCTATCAGGGGCGGCGGCGCGGGCGGGGGGGGCGGAGGCGGCGGGGGGGGAGGCGGTTCCGGCGGACGGAACGCCGGCGGCGGTTGGGGCGGCGGGTTCGCCTCGCGTATTTTTCCCATCAGTTCCGCCAGCGCGGGCGGCACCGGCGGCGGGGGCATTTGCGCGGCTATCTCCGGCAGGCCTCTGCCGTTGTACGTCGACCCGGCCCCGGGTTTGGGGACGGGGTCGGGGAAGACCGGCGGCGGTTCGGCGGCGGCGAGGTTGATCCTCTTGGGTTCTTTGGATGCGGCGGCTTTTTTCTTCCCTTTGCGTCCGGCCAAGAGGCCTATAAAGAGCAGCAGCCCGGAGAGAACGGCGACCGCCCCGGTGCCGACGATGACCCAGTCGAAGAGCCCGGCGGGTTTGAACGCGAGGGCGGATTCGAGGAACGAGGATATTTTGGAACCTATCGCCGGGAAGAAGCCGCCGTCGAGGGCGGAGGGGTCTCCGTCGGGTTCCGAGGGCGCGGCAGAGCGCATCCACACGATAGAGTCCCGCAGCGCGGCGCTCGCCGCCTCAAGGTCGTCTATGGGCAAACCGGAGCGTTTGCGCACCTGCGTCTCGACGTTTATCGAATCAAGACGCTGGCGCAGCGCTTCCCGGCCGTCGGCGAGAACCGGTCCGGCGGCCATGACGGCGAGCAGCGCGGCGGGCAGAAATAGACGTTTAGCCGTTTTCATCTTATATTTTCGGTTTTCCGATGGTAACCGATATGTATGCATACGTACAAATATACATTATGATACGGCGCGGCGGCGCATAAAATTCTAAGACGATTCTGTTTTTTTTGTTTTTCCTCCCGCAAATATGTATATTAATTATTGGTATTGACGCTGATAAAGATTAATGAATAAAAGGGCCGAACCCGTATGATCAGGTACACCGTCTATTTCAACGGCGAGCAGGTGAAGGTTTACGATATCGAGGAGCCGGTCATTTTCATCGGGCGGCTTCCTGAGAACCATATCCCCATTTTCAACATGGGGATATCGCGGCGGCACGTCAAGATCGAGCTGGACGCTTTCGGGGCCTACACGCTGACCGATCTGAATTCGCTGAACGGCACTCTCGTAAACGGCAAGAAGGTCAAGAAGGCGACGCTCGCGAACGGCGACAAGATCACCATCGGCAAATACACTATCGTCTACGAAGACCTGCGCGGAGAGGCGGCTCTGCACTTAGAGACCATAGTGGCGGAGTTCAGGCCGGACGACATGCAGCGCGCGGCGCAAGCCGCGCCGCCTCCGCAAACGCTGCCGCCGCCGCAAACTCTGCCTCCGCCGGCTCCGCAAACTCTGCCGCCGCCCCAGTCGTTGCCGCCGCAAGCGGCCGCGACGCCCCAGACTTTGCCGCCGCCTCACTCTTTGCCCTTTCAACCGCCCGCCGCGCCGCAAACATTGCCGCCCCCGGCTCCGCAAACATTGCCGCCCCCGGCTCCGCAAACATTGCCGCCTCAAGCCGCCGCCGCGCCCCAAGCCACGGACGCTTCCGACGACGACGAGTCGATCTCCGGGGCCGTCCTCATAGAAACCGCCGGACACATAGTCTATAAGCTCGACCACGACTACCTCACCATAGGCTCCGACGAGGCCGACGACATATACGCCGCCGGCTTCATGGTCAACAAGGGCTTCGCGGCCATAGAGCGGCGCGACGGCGGCTTCTACATAACCGCCGAAAAAATGATGGCCAAGATCAAGGTCAACGGCAAGAGCGTGAGAACCCACAGGCTGGAACACAGGGACAGGATCGAGATAGGCTCGAACACGTTCCGATTCATGGAAAACGGATAGCGGCAATGAGATTCGCGTTCATCTCCGACATCCACGCGAACCTTGAGGCGCTCGAGGCCGTGCTCTCGGATATAGACAAAAAAGGGGTCGACGAAATCCTCTGCTTGGGCGACGTGGTGGGCTACGGCGCGAACCCCAACGAGTGCGCGGAGACCGTCGTCAAGCGGTGCAAGAGCGTGCTATTGGGCAACCACGACGCCGCCGCAACGAACCTGCTCACCACGCAGCACTTCAACATACACGCGAAAATCGCCATAGAGTGGACGGCGCAGACCCTCACGCCCTCGAACAAATCGTTCCTCGCCGCCCTGCCCGTCTCTAAAACGACCGACCTCGTCACTATGGCGCACTCCACCCCCTACGAACCGGGGATGTGGTACTACATAACCTCGCTCGAAGAGGCCGCGTTCAACTTCCAGTACTTCGACACCAAAATCTGTCTGGTGGGCCACACCCACATCCCGATGATCGTCGTTTTGGACGGCGAGGAGATCTACGTGCACCCCGAAAAACAAATATCTTACAACGAACGCGAAGACAGAAAGCTCCTGATAAACATAGGCAGCGTGGGCCAGCCCAGGGACAGAAACCCCCAAAGCTCCTACGGGATTCTCGACACGGATGAAGAGACCTTCTCCCTGTACAGACTCCCCTACAACATCTCGAAAGCCCAGTCCAAGATGAAGAAGATTAAAATGCCCGACTTTTTGGTCAACCGCTTGGCGGAAGGGCGTTAATCAAAGTAAAACCTCTCCAAGTGGCTGACGACTTTAGCCCCGCCGTGCAGTTCCCTGAACCACTCTCCGTAGACCGACTGCCGCTCCTGCATCTTCATCACCTCCGCTATCTGCCTCGCCTGCGGGTTCGCGAAATCGAAAGGCGCGCGCTCCGCGCTCTTGATCACGCGGACGAAGCCGTACCCGGTCTTTTCCTCTATCAGCCCGGACACCGCCCCTTCCGGCAGATTGAAAGCGGCGGCGGCGATTTTCGCGGCCGCGCCCAGCTGCGGGATGTAGCCGCCCGGCGTTTGATCTTCGGCGACGCCGGCGGCGATCTTCCCGTCGCCGTCCTTGATATCCTGAAGCGTCGCGCCGCCCTTAACCTTTTCCAGCACGGCGGCGGCGTAGACCTTAGCCTCTTTCATGGCTAACGAGTCCCTGAGCGCGTCGACGATGCGGTCGCGCACCGCCGAGAGCGGCTGAAGGCCCTTCTTGGCTTTTTCCTTGAGACCCAGCACGTAGAACGCCTCCGGGTTGTCCAAAACGTCGGAGACCTCGCCGGCCTTGCGGGTGAAAGCGAACGCGCCCGCGCCTTGTAGGTAGCCGATTTTGGGCGGCGTGTCGCCCCTCTTGAAGAGGCCGGTCGAGTCGATCCGCACCGAGAGCCCGATACCCTCCAAAGCCGCCGACGTGAAACTCTTGCCCGTCAAAGCCGTTTTGATCTGCTCCGCCTTATCGGAAAGGAAGTCGAGCGTCTCGCTTGACGGGTCGTCCTTTATCAGGATATGGCGCGCCCTGATCCTGAAATCGCCGGCGCTGTCCGGTTCGCCGCGCTCCTCAAGCTTTATTATGTGATAGCCGAACGCCGTCTTGACCGGATCGGATATCTGCCCCGGCGCCAAAGCGAACGCCGCCGCCTCGAACTCCGGCACCATGGCGCCCTTGCCGAACCAGCCCAAATCGCCGCCGTTCTGAGCCGACCCCTCGTCGCCCGACTCATACTCCGCCTCGCTCTCAAAGGTCGACTCTCCCGACAAAATCTTCTTCTTGATGTCAAGCAGACTATTTCTGTTCAGCTCCAAATCCGCATCGGTGGCGGTCTTGGGAATTCTGACGAAGTACAGGTCGGCCTGCTCGTCGCGGCGGAAGCGGCTCTGGTTGGCCGCATAGTAATCGCTGATCATCTTGTCGGTGACCGCCGCGCTGTCGTCGCGGTGATCCTTGCCCAGCACCTTGTAGTACTCGAAGGTCGCCTTGTCGTTCCTCTGGGCGAACTCGTAGGCCGCCTCCGACTTGGAAACGAAGACGCCCGCCTTCAGCAGCGCGTCGAGCTTCTGCCCCGGCATGACCTGTCCGCTCACCTGCCTCTCAACGTCCGTCATCCACGGGTACATGGAGTAGGTCTGCGGCGTGTTGAGCCACTGGACGTACTTCGCGGTGTCGAAAACTCCGTCGGTCTGGAAGACGAACGCCGTGTCGAGCCCCGGAAGCGGGTTGCGCTTCAGGTACTCGAAGACCTCGTGGTCGGTGGACTCGAGGCGCATGGACTTCACGGCCTTGTCTAAGAGCACCCTGTTGACCTCCTGGTTCCACACCTGCGCCGGGACCTGGCGGTACTGCAACGGCGGCACGTCGCGACCGCCGCTCTGCATACGGGAGCGCTCCATGTTTACCAGCTTGTCGAAATACTCGATCGGTATGTCCCTGCCGTCTATCCTGCCGACCGGCGTTTTACGGCCCTGGCCCATGATGTTCATGCCCCAATCCAAAAAGAGGGTGCCGCCGACGAAGGCCACTATGATCACGATCATTATCATCGGGGCCATTTCACGCATCTTTTTAATCATTTTTTCTCCTTAAAACAAAAAAAATTAAAGTCTTTAAAGTCAAATTCAGACAACGTTTACGCTATTTCTTCTCACTGCCCCCCTTATTGCCGCCGTCTTTCTTATCGGCGTCTTTCTTATCGGCGCCCTTCTTTTCGCTGTCCGGCTTCTTCGCGTCGCCGCTTTTGCTTTGCTGGGCGGACGCGGCGGGGGGGGCGGGGCCTACTTTCAACAATCTGGCGTAGACGGGTTTGTCGACGATCAGCTTCAGCGCGGCGGAGAGTTGTTCGTCGCGGGCTAATTTGGAGCGGTAGACCGCCTCGTTGTCTTGTCCGAACTCCCTCACCAACAGCGCGTCGCGGATCATGCGCTTGATCTCCGGCTCGGAGCGGCGCATGGCTTGGCGGCTGTCGGCGGCCAAGATCGAATCCACGCGCTCGGACGCCGCTTTCAATCTTCCGAACTCCGCGTCGCTCAGCTTGGGCGGCTCTAAATACGGGTTGTCGTTATCCTTCATCGCGGTGTCCTCCACGACGCCGCTCCTCTTCTTGAACTCGTCGAACTGTATCTGCGCTATGCTTTGGAACGCGAACTTGACCGAGTCGAGGTGCGCGTAAAAGGACTTCAACGTCGTCTCGTCGGGAGCGTAGTCGGCGGCGATCTTGACGCCGCGTTTTTGCAGCTTCACGTACTCGATGTTGGCGAACTGGAAGAACATGTCTTTCAGAAGCAGGGCGCGCAGGGCCGCGTCCGGTATTTTGCGGAGCACGACCGTGTCGGGGACTATGCCGCCGCCGCCGAAGACGAGACGCCCGCCTTTGGTGCGGTAGGTCGCGGTATCGGCTTTGGCTTTATCTTTTTTGGCGTCCTTGACTTTTCCTTTGTCTTTGTCCTTACCCTTGTCCTTGCCGGCCGCGCCGCCGGCCTGCTCCTCCTCCTCGCCCTCCTCGCCCTCTTCGTCCTCATAGTCGTCGCCCCTGCGCACAAAATTCTCGGGGCGGTTTATGCACCTGCCCGCCGGCGTGTAGTAAAAGGCCGTCGTCAGCTTGATGTGGTTGACCGCGTCGAGCTGCAAAACGCTCTGCACGGAGCCCTTGCCGAAGGTCGTGTCGCCCAAAATGACGCCCCTGTCCCAATCCTGCACCGCCCCGGCCACGATCTCCGACGCGCTGGCGGACGACCTGTCGACCAGCACTATAAGCGGCATGTCGGCGGGAAGCACCGCGCCGGTGGACGACCGGTACTCCTTGTTCTGATTGCGCACCCGCCCCCTGGTGGAAACTACGACGGAATTCTTGGGCAGGAACTTCTCCGCGACCTCTATGGCCTGGGGCAGCAGCCCGCCCGGATTGTGGCGCAGGTCGAAGACCAGCCCTTTTATGTTCCTCTTCAGGAGCTCCCGAATAGCCTTCTCGACCTCCGCGCCCGCCTCCTGGGAGAACTGCTGAAGCGTCAGATAGCCTATGCCGCCCTCAAGCACGCCGTAGAATGGCACCGACTTTATCTGTATGATGTCGCGGCGTATGACGTACTCGTGATCCTGCGCCTCGCCCCTCCTGCGGATGAGCAGCTTGACCTCCGTCCCCGGCTCGCCGCGCAGCTTCGTGAGCGCCTTGT
>Ga0268262_10000732_pt1 | contig 42600 bp, 39 predicted proteins | sample TergutNc150P3_FD_190354 | JGI IMG/M metagenome (GOLD analysis project Ga0268262, IMG submission 190354) | Nasutitermes corniger P3 segment gut microbial community from laboratory colony in Florida, USA - Nc150 P3 (SPAdes) (version 2) | ecosystem: Host-associated > Arthropoda: Insects >...
TAAAAAGTTCAAGTACTTTGTTTTCTATTTTGTTTATTTTAGTCGTCAATTGCTCTTAAATTTTGCGGAAAGCCCGGCAGGCGCATTGCTTCGCCAAGAGTAGGAGCAATTTTTATTTCGCCGTTGACAATTTGTTTTTTAACAGCTTCAAGCCGGTTTTTAATACTGCCGCTCATAGCGGGGTTAACGGTAGAATAGCCTACACCGTCCGCCTTTAAATCGAATGTAATAATTTCGCCTTTAAAAGTATTATTTTTAACGGAGTTAAGCGCGTAAATTATACTGCTCTCCACCTTTTTAAGCATCGAAGTAAGCACGGCGGAATCTCCCTTGTCGTTGTACACGCCCTCTTCATGCTGATCGGAGTCTACCCCGATAGCCCAGACATTTCTGCCCGACGCGCGGTATTCTTTTGCCTGCGCGATTGTTCCGTTGCCGCTGCCGCCCGCCGCTGAATAAATCACATATACGCCGGAGTCGTACCAGTTCTTTGCCTGTGTTTTCGCGAGAGCCGGTTCGCCCCAGCTATTTACATAGTAATCAACAATTTGGGCGTTGGGTATTACGGAAAGAATGCCCTGCACATAACCGACTTCAAACTTTGTAATAACGGCGCCGGGAACCCCGCCGATAAATCCAAAACGCGGATTAGAGATGCCGTCTTCACGGGCTTTTAACGCCGCCGCAACGCCGACAAGATAAGAGCCTTCATGCTCGGCATAAATAGCCTGCATTACGTTTGAGGCGTCAAGCCAGTCAACGTCAACTATAATGTACTTTTGATTCGGATTGTCAGCAGCTACCCTGCTAAGAGACTGATCCCATGTAAACCCTGTGGTAACGATTAAATCGTAACCTTCGTCCGTAGCCTGTCTGAGGTTGGGAATGTACATATCCTGAGTCTGCGCGGTAATAAAGTCGTATGCCTTACCCCTCTGCTTCGGATTGTCCCAAGTATCCCCGTAAAATTCCAGGATACCCCTCCATGCCGCCGCGTTAAAGGACTTGTCGTCAATTCCGGTAGCGTCGGTAAGAAGACGGACGGTAACGCCCGCATCCGCGCCCGAACCCGCGGCTGTTTTCTTTTTACAGCCAACTACAAAAAGTGAAACAATCACAAGACCTAAACAAATAAAATTTTTTTTCATACTTACCCTCCTTAAAAATTAGCGATGGGCACACCCGGATTCGAACCAGGGACATCTTGCGTGTAAAGCAAGCACTCTAACCAGCTGAGTTATGCGCCCCTAAAAACATATTCTCTAAAGACCTCTCGCAGAGGCGCAAAGGCGCAGAGGGAAAATTTTAAATTTTCCATCCACGAGAGTTCTTCCTTCATTTCCCTTCCATACCCTCCAATTAAAAAAAGAGCCGAAGCGGCTGACGTAAGCAGCCGCTGCATATCCTGTTACCAAGATTTAATAGTGGCTGCCCGAAGGCAGCCGCTTAATTTAAAGCTTTACCTCTAAAAAATAATTCCTTAAAGAGCCGAAGCGGCTGACGCAAGCAGCCGCTGCATATCCTTTTTTTGGAAGCAACGCTTCAAAAAAAATACCTCTTTAAGCAGCGGCTGATGGGAGTCGAACCCACGTCTCCAGCTTGGAAGGCTGGGGTAATAGCCGTTATACGACAGCCGCATTAACGATTCTGGGGACATATTCTCAAAAATAGCGGGTTTTGTCAAGGGACTGATACCGGGGAAAAAACCCAGCGATTGCTATAACCTGCCGAAGAACGGCCCGGAATGTCATAACTATACCCGGTATCCAATAATATAAAGGAATTATCTGTAAGATAGAGAATTTCCGCCATGCTGTAATATTTCCAGTCATTGTGTGTATATTCAAATCCGTTTCCGTTATAGCTATTCCATCTCCAGTTGGACAGGGAACTCGATTCCCCTTTGGCGTTTGTGACATAATATGTCCCGTCATTCAAGATGCAGAAACGATAACCGACAAATTCAGGGTAGGGACAACTGTCAACTTTCCATGTCTTGCATAATAATTCCGACGCACCGGAATTATTTTCCTGTCTTTGTGGAGGCGTTAAAGGAACAGAAGATGTATCCTCCCTAATAATCACTTCCATAAACCCTGCTCTGGCAATGCTTGAAAGAACGCTTCTAACCTGATTCGCGGAAATTTCTTTTACCAGCACTCGGTTAAAATCCTGGAATTTTTCGACAGCCGGCTGAAGGCCAATATTTCTTAACTGCAACGCGGCGCCTTGCGCGTTTTTTTCGAAGTTATAAGCGCCTACCTGAATCTGATATTTTTTATCGCCGTCGGCGGGAATAATCCCAATTATTTTAGCGGGCAAATTTTGCTGCGCAAAGCAAAAGAAGGAAATCAAAAATAAATTACAAAATAAAATTATACGTCTCATTTTTTCTCCTATACTATTGTTTCCGCCTTTTTGACAATTAAATCCACAATTTCTTCAGGTGTAAATTTTCCGGTATTAATTATTAAATCCGCAAAACTGTAATCATCGGTATCAATATGATAAAGGCTGAGATAACGCGCGCGATCCTGCCTGTCGCGTTTATCAGTAAAAGCGGCAACCTCATCCAACTGACCGCCCTCCCTGTTTACAATGCGCCGCGCCCTTATTTCAGCCTCGGCGTAAAGGTAAACCTTTACATCGGCTTCTTTAAGCATCCATATCGCAAGGCGGGAACCAAGAACGCAGCCGCCGTTTTCGCGGGCAAGCGCCACCTGCCTGGTATCCACTTCCCTGTCCCATGATTCGTCTCTTAACGCAAGATGCAGCACTTCTTTTAAATCCATTCCGCGCTCCTGCGCAAGGTTTCGGAATGTAAAATTGATAAAGCGCAGATTCAAAATGTCCGCGGTCATTTTACTGACGGTTGTATTCCCGCAGCCGCTTCTTCCTGAAATCGCGATCTTAATATCATTTTTCATTTCCGTGCCTCTTACTCAATATTCCTCAACTGCTCCCTGATATTTTCAAGGGCCTCCTTCATTTTAACTACTTCGGCGCTAACTTCTATTATAGCGCTTTTTGAGCCGATTGTATTAATTTCTCTGTTAATTTCCTGACATAAAAAATCGAGTTTTTTGCCCGGTCTTTGATTCCTTTCCGCCTCCGCCCTGAATTCCGAAAGGTGCGAATTAAGGCGCGATATTTCTTCGGAAACCGTATACTTTAGCAAGAGCGCCGCCGTTTCGGCAAGCACGCGGTTTTCATCAACCTTATCGCCAAGCAGTTCCGCAAAACGGGACCTGATATTTTCTTTTAAGGTATTTTCTATTACGGGGGCAAACGCCGAAACAGTTTTTACCGAAGAAACAATAGTTTCCAGATTAGCGAATATATCTTCCGTTGTGTGCTCCCCTTCCCGCTCGCGTTCTTTACAAAACGCCTGAATTGCCTCGAGCAAAAGCGGCTCTATCTCCTTCCAATAACGTTCCTCGTCGCGGTTCTTTTCTATTTCAAGCACATTCTCCATTCTTAACAGGGTAGAAAGGCCGCACCTTTCATCAAGGTTTAATTCATCCGCAAGTTTGTTAATCGCGTTATAATACGCCTTCGCCGCGTTTGCGTTTACGCTGATATTCACCGGCGCGTTTTGTTCGCGCACACGGATAGAAACTTCCACCTTCCCCCTGCCGCAGCAGAAAACAACCTGTTCACGGACTTTATTTTCCAAAACGGAAAGCCACGACGGAAGGTTAATAAAAATTTCCAGATAGCGGCTGTTATACCCTTTTATTTCCACCGAAACCGATAAATCCTGCCATGTTTTTTCACAGCAGGCGTAACCTGTCATGCTAATCATGGTTTCCCCCAAAGTGATTAAACAGCTTTACGCCGAGCGGCCAGTTGTTTCCCGCGCCAAGCGTGATAAATATATCGCCGGACTTTAGCATTTCGCATAACGGAGCAAAAGCGTCGTCCGGCTCATCCTGATAAAAAGCTGTCTTGCGTTCCGCGACTTTTTCACAGAGGGTTCTGCCGTTAACGCCGCCTTTATAATTTTCCCTCGCGCTCGCGTAAATTTTATGAAGAAAAACAATGTCCGCGTCGTCGAATGCCGAGGCAAATTCGTCAAGAAGGGCGGATGTGCGCGTGTATGTGTGCGACATAAAACTGACAACCAGCCTGCGCGACGGATAAAAATTTTTTATTCCCGCAAGAGTTTTTTTTATCGCGGTAGGATGATGTCCGTAATCGTCCATAAAAATAATGCCGCCCGCTTCCCCGATAATTTCGCTGCGGCGCTTTGTACTTCTGAAATTTTCCAGCTCTTTGCCGACAGACTGAATTTTATCTTCGTCTAACGTACACCCCTGCTCTTTCAACAATGATGCCGTAAGCGCGACAGCAGCCGCGGCGTTTAACGCCTGATGACGGCCGGGAATTCTTATTGTAAACTGGCGCGAAAATCCCGCAAAGGAAAAATGCGCCCTCTCTTTTTCTACGGTATAAGAAACAACGCGGTAATCGCCTTCGGCGGTAAATCCGTAAGGAACAAACGTAATCCCGCGTTTCTCGCTTTCAATTATTTTAGCCGCCTCGCTTGCCCCCGGATCATCGGCGCAGTAAATAAGCTGCCCGCCGGAAGGAAGCAGACGGCAGTATTCAACAAACGCGTCCAGAATGGATTTGTAATCAGGGAAATAATCCTGATGATCGCTTTCTATGGAAGTAAGTATTATGCGCTTTGGATGAAACGATAAAAAATGCCTGCGGTACTCGCAGGTTTCCGCGATAAAAAATTTATCCCCCATATTAAGCGTCGACTTCCCGCCAAAATCAAACGCGCCGCTTCCCGTAAGTATCTGAGCCGGAAGGCCTGCGCCGCGCGCGCAAACGCCTGCAAGCGCGGTCGTGGTTGTTTTTCCGTGAACGCCGCATACGCCCGTAGAGTCAAACCTCGCCGACCACATACCAAGAGCGTCGGTGTATTTTATGACAGGGATACCAAGTTTTACCGCCTGCGCAAGTTCGGGATTGGTATCCGCGCTGTAAGCGGCGGAATGGATCACAGTATCAATATCTTTGGTAACGTGCGCCGCGTCAAAATTTTCATAGTAGGGAATTTGCAGGCTTTTTAAAATTGTATCCGTGTAAAAAACTTCGTTGGTGTCGCTGCCGCGCACTTTTATTCCGGCGTTAAGTATCAGTTCGGCCAGCGCGCAAACTCCCGTCCCCTTTATCCCGACAAAATAAAACTGCGCACCCTGTTTAAAAATATTTTCAGTTGTCATAAATACTATAGATAATTTTAACTTAAAACCATTGTTTTTCAAGAGGAACGGAATGAAAAAGAGCTTCACGCAGAGGCGCAGAGGCGCGGAGTTCACGCCTGGCAGCTCATCGTTAATTAAGTAATATTATCTTTTAATGAGGATCATAAAAGTAATAAGATAATCTTACGAACAAAAACTCCGCGCCTCGCGAACCGGAGGTTCGACGCCTTTGCGAGAGGTCTTTTTGTAAAAATTTAGTTGTTACAAAGTATCAGAATTTGTCAATTCTGTATTCAAGCTGTTTCCCGGTTGATGGGTCGGCGAAAAAGAGGGCGCAGGCGCGAAGGGACATGTCGGGGACAGAGCCGCCGTTCTCAACAGGCTGAGGATAGAGAGGATCGTTCATTATCGGAAAACCTGCCCAGCAAAGATGACAGCGTATCTGATGGCGGAAGCCGCGTTTAAGCCTCACTGTAAAAGTGTTTTTGTTAATGCCGGTAATTTCCGTCCTGTAAAAACCTCCGTTATCTTTGGCAATTTCGCGGTTTTTTTTGCTTTCATCAATCACAGGGCGGACTAGTTTTCTGCCGGGACCGAACGGACGGAAATAGCTTTCGATTATAAGCGGGTTTTCAGAAGAGGGGGCATGAGGGGCAAGAGCGGGCGGCGGCGGAAAACCGAGGACAGAGCTTTCGTTGCAAACAACGGTACAAACAGCGGAATATTCCTTAACAAATCCGCCCTTGTCCTGCAATTCCTTGAAAAACTCAAAACTTTTAGTGTTTTTCGCAAAGAGTACAAGCCCGTGAGTGTCAAAATCGAGGCGGTGGATAAGGCAGTCGCCGGAAAATTGCGCCGCTTTCTTGCGCGCCGTAAACCATTCAAGGAGCGTTCCACCTTCTTTTTTAGCCAGAGGAGCGCTGTGCATTCGCGGCGGTTTGAAGACTACGGCAAAATCGTTTGTCTCATCAAGGATATAGGGTTCGTTGTTTGTCATGTTTTATGGTTAAATGTATTCCTAAAACGTTATTGTGTACAGTATTGGACTTGTTCATAAACTGAAGTTTCTGAACAACTCTATTAAATAAAATATTATTTCGGTAAAATGACAGTAAAAGTAATATGAATAAAGAGCAAGAAGAAAATATCGATCCTAAATTACTCAGAATGGCTGTAATTATGGTCTTTGGATTAGTCGCTCCGGCTTTAAACGCAACAATAGTTAACATCGCCATAGGAACTATCATTACTGAATTTAACAGCACTATTTCGGTAGTTCAATGGATTACCACAGGATATATTTTGGTTATGGGCATTGCGGTTCCGATTTCGGCATGGCTTGTTAACCGTTTCAGCGGAAAAAATGTATACCTAACATCTCTTGTTATTTTTTTTGTCGGTTCTGTTTTTGCCGCGTTCTCATGGAACATTGAAATTTTAATTTTTTCAAGAATATTGCAGGGTCTAGGAGCCGGAATTTTAATACCGACATTATCGACTGTTTTGGTTCGTCATACAGGAAACGCAAAGTTGGGGCGTTTAATGGCTATTGTCAGCATACCCGCGCTGATAATTCCTATTTTAGGACCTGTATTAGGAGGGCTGATTGTAAATAAACTTCCGTGGCAATGGATTTTTTATATTAACATACCGATTTGTATCGCCGCTGTAATTTTAGCGGTAAAATATCTTGATAAAGAGGAACCTGTGAATAAAAAACAGCCGTTAGATGTCATAGGCACTTTATTATTATCAGCAACTTTTTCCATACTTGTCATTGGAATTTCAAAAATACGAACAGGAGGATTGGGAAATATCAGCGCGATAACTCCGCTGCTTGCCGGGCTTGCGCTGCTTTTAGCGTATATTGTATATGCGTTAAACGCAAAAATTGAACCTGTGCTTGACGTTCATCTTTTTAGATTGAGTAATTTTTCATCATCGTCAATATTATTGCTTGTTTCAGGCGGCATTATTACCGGGACATTATTTATTTTACCTTTATTTTATCAGCAAGTGCAAAATTCAAACGCAATAATGGCTGGTTTATTCCTCGCGCCGCAAGGGATAGGAATGTTATGCACAAGAGGGTTAAGCGGAAAATTAACCGATAAAATGGGTTCAAGGGTTATTGTAATAATCGCAATAATAATAACGATAATCGGAACAATACCATTTGTCTTTGCAAATTCCGCTACCGATAAAATCTTTTTGGTGATAGCGTTATTTATCCGCGGCTGCGGGCTTGGAGGAGTGGCTATTCCCGTTATGGTTTCAATATACGACGGATTAACAAAAGAACAGGTAGCGCACGGAACGACAGCGACACGCATATTTCAGCAGATAGGCGGCTCTGTAGGAACCACCGTTTTGGCTATTATTTTACAAAACCACATGCCCGCTAACGCGGACGCGCAGATGGTGGGAAAGGCGTTTAATACTGTTTTCTTGTGGTCGATAGGTTTTGCGGTAATATCAATTATACCGGCTGTGTTTTTGCCGATGAGGAAGGAATAGCAAAATGTATGCCTAAAGATTTTTCTTAGTATTTTTTTGGGCATACATCTCTAGTGCGCATATGGGGCAATGGCAGCTCGTTATGAAAAATTGGTAGCAGGCACTGTTTGTGTGCCCCCAGAAAAATAATAATGAACACGGCATTTTGTTTTATCTTTTTCCTACTCCGATTTTATATCCCATTCTTACAATGAAACCTGTGTCATAAATATCATCGTAATCTTCATAAATCAGACCTAACAAATAAACAGCGTCAAAAAACAGTATGCCATTGCCTACTTTGTACCCTAACGATGCTCCGCTGCCAACGCCAAAATAATATGGGTCGCCTGCAAATATTCCTCCCAATAATCCAATATCCAATCCAAAATCAAAACGTAAAGGTATATGCGCAAGAATATCCGCGCAAGGTGTAATTGCGCCCCATCCTGTATAACCGGCTTCTAAACCAATATCAAAATCCAGGGAAAAAAATTGCGCAATGCACAATTCCGCTTTTAATCCAAATACACCTCCGTAAGCCCCATCGTTATAAGGATTTAAATACCATCTTCCATAACCACCCCAACCGCCAAGATATGCCTGCCTGTTTGTCCAATCTTCAATTATGTTGTTTTTAGTTTGAGTATTGCTTCGCTTGTTTGAAGGCGTTGTATCAAGAAAATAGGAAATATCGGCGTCATTTTGTTTTACCTGTAATAATGAAGAGCCTATTCGCAACCCCCGCCCAATATCAATTGCATACAAATTAAACCTGTATGAAGAACCAACAAAATTAAGCGAACCGGTTATTACATATTGCGCCCCGCTAAAATTGCCTATTGAGACTATTTCGTTATCGTTAACTTCTCCTGATAATTGAATCCCGCGTTCAGCAAGAATCGCGTCAATTCTATACCGTTCTACCACCAATAGTTTTTTGTCATTAATAATAATATTCATAATCTCGTTAATGATATGGTCAGACAGCCCATAAGATTCTGAAATAAAGTTGAAGACAGCCACTTTTTGCCCGGTTTTAATCTCGGATTCAATCTTTTGAACGCTGTCCTGAATAGCTTTAGACAGAGTTAATTGCTGAGAATAAGCAATACCTCCGAAAATAAAACAAAAAAACAAGGCGGCGGTTTTTTTGAACATGATATTTTTCTCCCTTTACCTTGTATTTTTCGCCAACGTCTCTATAAAGTTGTTTGCGGATGTTTTCATAGGTCCAAATGCCGAACCTAAAGACGTGGTACAATCCAGAACAATAACAACCCCGATTTTTTTAGTTATGTCACTTGATGCTGATGAATCTTCCACATCCACCCTATAACCAGAATCCTGAGAGGTACTTATTTCGACTTTAATGTTCCTAATATAGCATTCTTTCCCTCCGCTTGTATATTTCAGGTTATTTAACGGAATATTTATTTTTGTCCCTGATTCCGTTCCAGTAACAGGCGCGTCGAATGTAATATAATCACTTGGCGTTATTATTGAAAATTGTTTACCTGCTAATTTACAGATAACTATTGATGAATAGTCGATGGTACCATTTGCGGTCTGTGAAGCCGATACTGTGATCTTGAAATATTTTGGGTTGGTTTCAGTATAATTTCCTTTCTGAGTTATCAATACCACATTTTTTGACGATGCCAAAACACTATTGGCAATATCCTGAAAGACTTGATTTAAGTTTGTTGTATTGGTAGCATTTCTATATTCTCCCCCATTAACAACCAATTTCATTAAATCGTTTTCTCTCAGTGATGTGCCAAAACCTATCGCATAGCTTTTTATCCCGGACTTACTCAATAAATCAGTCCTGGCTTTGTCATATTCCCGCCCATAAGGAACATCGTTATATAAAGCGCTGGAATAGTTATCATCGCCGTCCGTAAAAGTAACAATAAATTTATTATCCAAAGCAGGTAACCCGGGAGCATCAAAAAGTTTTATTGATTCCGATACGGCGTAACATAATGCGGTACTGTCAACATCGTTTTTTCTGTTACTAATGAAACTTTTTGCCTGACCAAGATTATTCGACAATGGAAAATTCTCTGTTTTGGCATTAAAAGCCACAACACCGACATACACCAAATTCGATATCTCTTTGTTATCGCTATTTGATATATCGTTATTATCGCCTGAACTGCCAACTTTTGTGAATATTTGGCTATCACCGTAAAATGTCAGTGTAAGTTTACTGCCACTTACAGAGTATGTTCCTGTTTGTGATGAAAAAATATCATTAAGCTCTTCATCAGATACATAATAATATTCTAAAGATGTTTTCAAATCACTTTTTGAATACCATTTTGATTCAAACCATGCTTCCCCCATATTGCTGTTTAACGCATCGCCATGAAAATGGGTTGGTATTAATGTAATGTTATTGCCATTAGTAGTATAATTTCCTTTCATAAATCCTGAAAATTCAAAATTTCCGTTATCAAGTATTAATTTCACGCCATCTTCATCAACCCATGTTCCATTAAGGCTGGCATCTGTCTTATTATTAGGAGGATTAATTGAATCGTCATCACACCCAAAAAATAAAAATCCAACCAATAACAGAGTGATTAGCGTACTTGTTAGAAACAGCCCCTTTCTCATTTTTACTCTCCTTGACTGTAAAAAATAAATAATATTAAGCAAATGTTCACCATAAACCTAACAGACAAAACGGCATTTCACATAATTCCATATAAACGACAACCGTCGGAAAGGCGCAGAATTAACTTCTTGCTAAAACCCTTTTATTATATTTTTCCTGATACCTGTATAAATCTTCCAGCATATCTCTTAAATTGTTTTCGTACCTTACGGGATTTTTTCCCACCCAAAACGCGCATAGTTTGTGAAGCGTATCGCCTTTTCCCCGCCTGTTTGCCAACAAATGAAAACGCGGATCTTCATTCTTTTCATTTAAAGACTCTGTGCTTGCATAGCCTTTAAGATGCTGAATATGCGCCCTGACCCCTATTTTGCTTCCCGGGAATTTTCCATTCCAGCTTTTACCGTTCAATACAGCGCCTTCTGTAATTAACCCGGCATAATTATTATTATTAAAAAGAGCTTTGTTTGTTAATAATTGTGTCGCATAACACATCTGCGCGATGGCAATGTCATGGTTTATATTTTCTGTTTTCGATTCCTTTATATAATGTTTAATAATTGCTTCTATATCACTGTCGGTAACGCCTTGTGAGTTTAATGACAAATATTCAACAACAGCATCTTTGGTCAGATAAGGATAGGGCTGACCGCTTTTCAGCATTATATATTCGGGAAGTTGCGGCCTGTTTCCTGAAGAAATGCCGCTAACGGCCTGCTTGAAAGTTGTTTTTGCTTTCGGAACAGCGGTTCGATTCTCCTGACTTCTTTCGTCATAAATACAAAGCAAGACTTCTTCGTCAAAGGAATAGTTTTTGGTATTTTTTGTTACTAAATCCAACTCAAAATAATCTTTTGCATTTCTTACAAATTTTAACCAGACGGATTGGCCTGAAAAGAAAATGTCAATGCTTGCCTTATCCCTTGGGTTAAGGGAAAACTTGACAATTTTAACCGGCGTATTGTTACTGATAACCAGTTTTTCTTCAGGGAGATTTTTTTCGCTGTTGTCTACAATCTTTCCGTCTTTAACAACCCCGAAGTTGTCATTCTGTTCTTTTGCTGTCAGGTTTAAGTTTCTGGAAATATAAAAATCCAATTTATCAAGGTCATTCTCAAATTCCAGAGCGGTTTCCCATGTAAGAGGCATAAACTTGTCGCTATTCCGCCTTTCGTCGGAACGCGCCGAATCATTAGACTGCTGTTTGCTTTCCGCAATATTACCTAACTTCTGATTCAGTTCCTTTAATGTCCTGGCAGTGTCGTCCTGCGTCTTTTTCAGATCGACAATATCCGCCTTCATTTTATCAATATCTTCCTTATTGTCGGTATCCTTACTGCCCGAAGAGAACCCGCATACTGCGGCAAAACACATAAAAAACACAAGAAGCAACATTTTACGATACATACAAATCTCCTTAAAAATTTATTAAAACCGGCTCAAGCCGGATAATTCCGTGAATCTTGCCATCCTCAATATTCAATAACTTTCCGCAAAAAGCGCCGAATTAACCTAAAAAATAAATGTTTAATTTACTCTATTTAATCCCTAATAAATTTAAAAAATTATAATCGCTCAAAGCGATTATACCATAAAATAATAGTTGTTTGAGGTTTTGTCAATATATTAGTTAGTATCTTATATGACTGAGAGCGATTTAAGAGCCATTTTTGGTAAAAATTTGAAAAAATGCAGGACTTTCAAAGGGCTATCACAGGCAAAATTAGCGGAAATTCTTAATATTTCCCCCAATTTTATCAGTGATATAGAGTCCGGTAAACGCTGGGTATCTTCCGATACACTGGTAAACCTTGCGGAAGTTCTTGGCATTGAAGTATATGAATTTTTAAAACCACAATTTGCTCCCGAAGATGAACTGTCAGAGTTTATCAAAGCCTACACCGGAAAAGCCGCAGCAGCCGCTTCCGAAGCCGTTGTCCGTTCTCTTGAGGAACTTCGCAAACAGTACATAAACTAGCGTAATGTCCAATAAACAACAAAGATTATATTTGTGATATGTTTCGGACAGTACACTAGTCGCCATGAGCGCCGATTAGTTCCTGTCCGGCGGGGTTTACAATTTCGCGATTATCTCCTTAAACCTCTCCGGTAAAACCGAAGAAAAAATGCGCCTTTCTGTTTCTCCCGGCGGAATAATCGCGAGGGTTTTTGAATGCAGCATAAGCGTCGCGCCGGGAAAATTTTTGTCGGCATAACCGTAAACAGGGTCGCCCAGAATGGGATGCCCTATGTGCCTAAGATGAACGCGAAGTTGATGAGTGCGGCCTGTTCTGGGGCGAAGCATGACAAGCGAATAATTTTGCAAGTCTTTTATAACTTTGTAAAAGGTAACGGCGTTTTTACCGGCGTTTGAAACCGCAAAGCGTTTTCGATCCCGCGGGTCCCTTGCGATAAAGGTTTCTATACGGCCTTCTTTTTCTTTTGGCGTTCCGTGAATAATCGCGGCGTATTTTTTAATTACCTTGCGTTCCTTAAATTGCTGCGCAAGGAAGGCATGGGCTTCGTCGTCATAAGCGGCGATGATAAGCCCGGATGTTTCCTTGTCAAGACGGTGAACAATGCCGGGACGCAAACCGGCGGCTTGGCTTTCGTTTTTTTTAAGCCTTCTGAAATACAGGGCGTTTGCCAAAGTACCCTGCCTGTTGCCCGCTCCCGGATGAACAACCATTCCCTGCGCTTTGTTTACAACAACGCATCTTTCATCCTCGTAGACGATGTTTAACGGAATATCCTGTGGAACAATATACCGCGAGGGCTCTTCATCCCAGCTCAGTTCAAGAATATCTCCGCGTTTTACAATGCGGGAAAGTTTAACAGGTTTTCCGTTAATTTTTGCGCTAAGACATCTTGCCTTTATCTGCGAGCGGGACAGCAGGCGCAATCTTTCTGACACATAACGATCCAGCCGTAAACCGGGAATGGTATTTTCTTCGACTGTATGCAAAAGACCGGGCATCAGTTTTTACCGGACTCACCATCTGAAAGCGTTTCATCTTTATCGTGCGCGTCTTCAGGCGGTGCGCCATACGGCTTTATTTCTATAACGGCGCTGCTTTTTGGCTTGCTCTCTATCCGTTTACGTTCCCTGTTTCGCTTTATCAATACAATAACTAAATCCGTACACGCGACTAATGCCGCAACGCCCGCGGCCTGCAATAAAACCTTGTTGTACTCATCTGTTGTCATTTCTATCGCGCCTGCCGATTTCAACGGCCATGGCGCATAACGGCGGTCTGACATACTCATTCCGTTGGCGTCATTCCAGCGGACAAGATCGGTAGCCACTGTGGTAAAAAAAAGAGCAAAGGGAAATACGCCAAAAGCGATTATATCCCAACGGCGAAAATCTTTTGCCCATTGGGGAAAACCCGTTGTATCAAAAGCATTTGATGATGAACTTGAAGTACTTGTACCCGTATTGGTACCGGAATTTGAACTTGAACTTTTATCGGTACCGCTCTGCGCCTCCGTCCGTAAAACGGGGGACAGAAAGAGAAAAGCAATTAATACCGCAAAAATTAAGTTCTTCATTGTTCCTTAAAAAGCAAACTGCCTATTCTTAACATTGTCGAACCTTCTTCAATGGCAATTTCAAAATCATTTGACATTCCCATAGAAAGACATTCCCAGTTTTCCTTCGGAGGGAAACGCCTTTCAAGCTCTTTTTGCGCGTTAACAACCTGCCTGAAAGAGCCGCGAATCAACGCCGTATCCTGCGTAAAAGGAGCCATAGTCATAAGCCCCCGCGCCTTCAGATGCGCGCTTTCCAGAACCATTTGCGCCGCCCGAAAAACGGCGTCAAGATCCGCAAAACCGCTCTTTGTTTCCTCGCCCGTGTGAAGCTCAAGAAGAACCTCAAGCGGATGTTCGCGCCCGGCGGAATGTTTTTCAAGCTCGGCGATAATTTCTTCCCTGTCTATCGACTGAACGCAGTCAAAAGCAAGGGCGGCGGATTTTGCCTTGTTCCGCTGCAGGCCGCCAATCAAGTGAAGCTGAATAGGATGCGAAGCCTTGAATAAACCAAACTTTTCCGCCGCTTCTTTTACCCTGCTTTCGCCAAAACAGCGAATACCCGCGCGGTAGGCTTCTTCAACCTTGTCCGCCGGAAGAAACTTTGTTACCCCCATCAGGGTAATTTCGCCCCGTTTCCTTCCCGCGTTATCGCAGGCCTTTTGAATCCTCTCTTCTATTTGCGCGATATTTTCGGCAATTGACATCTCTGACTTTTATAATCGCACATTCTCAATGGATTTTGCAAGAGACAAAAAAACCTCCGTCGTAAGTTCCTCCGCCCGCTCAGCGCCTGTCAGGGCGTTTTCTTTTAAAAATTGAGCGCTTAATGCGGGGTTTCCAAAACGGGACGCGCAAAAAACAGACAGATTATTTTTAATTGTTTTGCGCCTTGACGAAAAAAGAGCGCGGACAAGCGGGAAAAAAACAGGGGCGGGAGAAGGCGCGTTACGGTTCTCCAGTAAAACTCCCATACTGTCAACATTCGGCTGAGGATAAAAGGACGAAGGCCGGATTACCGTCAAGGGCTTTACATTGTAAGCCGAAGCGCAAAGCACGGAAAACGAAGAATAATCCCGCGAACCCGCGGACGCGGTCATGCGCAGGGCAACTTCTTTTTGAACGGTAACTACCATACGCTGAAAAAGACAGCCATTTTCAATTAAATCCGCAAGGAACGCCGCCGCGATATTGTACGGAAGATTCCCAAAAAGAAATTGAGCGTCGTTTTTTTCAGCTAAATTATTTTTCCATGTTTTAAGCACATCGCCCTCTACAAGGCAAAAATTCTTTTCTTCGGCAAATTCGCGTTTTAAAATTTTGATAAATCCGCCGTCAATTTCAAACGCTTTAACTTTAAGCCCCTTTTCAATCAGCATGACCGTCATCGCGCCAAGCCCCGGACCTATCTCCCATACTTCATCGCCGCTTTGCGCTCCCAACGCGTCTGCAAGTTTCTGTCTTACCGCAGGATTTATCAAAAAATTCTGACCGAATTTTTTTCTCATTCCAAGACCTTCCTGCTCAAGGAAAGCCCGAAGGGCGGAAGCGGAATTGTAGTTGATCATGAGAAAGGCACAAGGCGATCAATAGCCGCGCGCCGTCTGTAAACAAGCGCGGCAATCAATACCGAAATAATAACGGAAAGAAGGAGAATCACCATCGGCATTGCGGTTGAAATGCGGGGTACAATTCCCGCAAGCGAAACGATTTTTTCCATTAGCTGATATAGCAGGGACAAGGGGAATGATAAAACAAAGGAGAGCGAAACAAGATCAAGAACGAGCCAAATCATTGAACCAATCATAAAGACGGTGGTCAGCGGAACAAGCGCAAGACCGATAACAATCCCTGCCGGAGCAAGTATGCCGAAAGTAAAACTTGTAATGCCCGCTGTGGCAAGAAAAGCGCCGCAAGAGGCGGCAAGCGGCTGCAGAAGAAAATCAGGCGCTTTTCCCGAAAGCAGGGAATAAAGCGGTTGCCCGATTAAAAGGATTCCGGCAAGCGCGGAATATGACAAGATGAATGAAACCGAGTTTCCCTGCGAGGGTGAAATTACAATTTGCAGTAAAAAAGACAACGCGAGTATTGACAGCGGCTCTTTGGGAAAAGCGCCGAGCAGCGTTACAACTCCCAACAGGTACATAATCGCGGCGCGGTTAAGAGACGGCATCGGACCTACAATAAAACAGTACAGGCAAATAATAAGCGCCCCGGCTATTGACGCGCCCTTAAAACCAAGCGGCTTTTTAAGAAGGAAGGCGATTAACGCGGCTAACACCGCAAGGTGCATTCCCGACAGGGCAAGGATGTAGGAACAGCCCGCGTCCCTGTACATGGCGGCTAGGTTTGTGTCCAGGTTGTCCCTAATCCCCAACAGCAAGGCAAGCGCAAGGCCGCCCCACATCTTGCCGTCAAACCGGCTGATTAATTTCAGCCTGATACCCGTGCGCATCCGCTGTAAAGGCGGCGCGGGTTTTACAACGTGCATTGATTCGGCTGAAAATAACAATCCCGTGTCTGTTGCGCGTAACTCGCCTTCCGTAAATACCGCCGCGCCGCGCCCGAATTCCCGAAGCCTTAAAGCGTTGTCCTGCGGAAAGAAAACCGTTATCGTTCCGCTTCCGCTCGCCCTCAGCTTTCCGTTTCCGGCGCATCTTTGAACAGAAAGGGAAGCCATTGCCCTGCCGCCGCCGATTATCCGCGGGTCTTCCAAAAGCACGCCTTCTATGGCGGTTATTTTTTCACGCGGAAGCGCGAATTTTATAACATTGCGTCCTGCGCTTGCCGCGCACAGTCCCAATACAAAACCCGCCGCCAATGCCGCGCTGTACAAAGCGGTAAGCCGCGCGTATTTGGACAAATTACGCGGGTCTTTACCGGAAAAACTTTCGCGCACGGATGCAATTACCCTGAAAAAACAGAGCGCGGCAAGAAGTACAAACGCAATGACAAAAAGCCACGCGGGAGATACCTCGCCGAATAAATAGAAACCTGCGGCCGCTCCTATAGCGGCGCACAGAACCGGAGTAAGATGCATATTCCTTACCATTGATTTACCACCTGAGGCGGTCTATCGCCTCCCCGGCTGCTGCCAGAATATTCTCGGGATACATTAAATTACTGACGTTTAACAAATGATCAAAAGCCGCCTTATCGCCGATAAGGCCCAAAGCCCTGACAATCGACAGGGTTATTTCCTCGTCAAATTCGCCCATTCTCTCCGTGCGGGCGTTTATCAGCCCCAACTGCAGACAAAGCGCCAAAGCCGCGTCCGAATTTCCAACCGCGCCAAGCAGCGCAATCGCTTCCAAAAAACGTTCTCTGGAAGCGGCATTATGCTGAAATTCCGTCTGCACGCGGTAAAAATGCCTGATAGCCAAATTGTTTGCCCTTGTCCACCGCAGATGAGTAAGAGCCTGTACGGCGGCGTAACGCATTGCGGATAAATCGGCATTGTCCCCGTTAGTAAGGCTTTGTTCCAGCGCAAGTTCCGCAAGCTGTCCGCGCTCGGAAACAGTCAGCGTGTTACTGTTCATTCCCGCCGTCAGGGCAAAAAACTTTTCGGAAGGACTGCCCTTTTCAATCGCATCGGACAAAAACTGTTTTAAATTTCCGGAAATTAAATCAAGCGCTCCCTGCGCCTCCGATTTAATCACTTCGGGATAACCCAAACAAAGAACGTCAAACAAAACCGGATAAGAGGAACTGTCATTCAATTCCATAATTGCCATAATACACGCCGAAATCATCACATAATTAACAGAACTGCCGGAACTGTACAATATATTTTTTTCCGTAAGATAATTGTTAACACTGTCTGTAATATTTATTTTTCCCTTTCCAAGTTTTCCCGCCGCAATAAGAATTTCCGCCCCAATTGTAGAGTCGGGATATTCCATAAAGAGTTTCCATAAGGTGTCAATATTGCTGATATAACCTGTCTTTTTCAGGCCGGTTATGGAAATATCAATTATCCTAAGCATGGCATGATCATTTTTTAACAGCATGGAATTTTCCAGGGCAAATTGCAGGGCGTATTCATAAAATTGCCCGATATCTCCGGCAAATGTACTGTCGTTAGCTGCATTTTCCAGAATCTGCGCTTTTGCCGAAAGATCGGCTCTGGAAAACTTTTGTTTATATAACTGAAGAACAGGCGAATCACAAAAAGCGGAAAAACTAAAAAATACAAGCAGCGCAAAAAAAACTGTTTTTTTAGTCACTTACAACCTCCTGAAACTTATTCAAACGGGCGTTACTTCCATTAGAAGCAGAGGCTTTTCCGGGTTCATTTTCAATTATCCTTAACGGCAGCTCATCTTCGTCTTCGTCCGGCAGCATTCCAAACACTTCGCAAAGGATATGGTTTCTGGTCGTGGTAGGAAGATTATCCGCCTCCATGTGTATTATCGATATATTCGATCCCTGATTATAATCAACAGAACGAATAGTACCCGGTATACAAATAGGAACACGATCAAGGGAAAATTGCACTTTAAGGCGCTGCCCGACAGGAGCCGCGCCTGTTACCCTGAACGCGCAGCCTTTGTCGGAAACATCTTCCATCATACATCTAAGACCCGGCGCCTTTTCCATTTTGTAAGGATCCGTATCGTTGACAAGATAAACAAACGCCGCCTTGTTAAGTTTAATGCGCAAAGACGTTCGTTTTTGGGTTCTGAAAAGCGAATCATTATGCTCAATTTTTAATGATGAAATGCCCTTGGAAAAAACCTCGTCTGTTACTTCCGTATCAAATACATAGCCCGCGTCATCTTCCCGCCAAAAATAAATAGATATTCTTAAACCCTCCCATTGCATATGAGACGTCATCTTTTGATTCGTCGGGCGGGAAATGGTAATATAATTTCCGGTATTTTTTATAACTTCGGACTTGAATACCCCTGTGTCAGGAACTAAAACCTTTAACAACTGGCCTTCGCTGATTTGACGGGAAGTTGTAATAGTCGACATTTTTTCGGAATTCTTCATGCCAAGCTGTTTACAGTAATCAAAAAGCCTTGACAGAAAATCCTGGATTTCAGGATCTTCGCTGTTACCGGACATCCTGACGGCGTTCACCACGGAGCGAATACAGGTTTCCAGATTCTTTTGGGATGTAAATATTGACACCGGATCATCAATGTTACAATTTGTAACCAGCCGCCTTATCTGCTCCAGTTCTCTGATTGAAAAACCGGCTTCTTTTCCTTTTGAAAAAAATTGAATCCAGTTGACCCTGCTTTTCTCCCCATCAGAGCGGGAAAGCAAAATTATAAAGAGAACCAATACTGCAATAACCAGAAAAGGCGTCGCCAATAGTTTACCTCATTCCTATATTTACAAGGAGGTTGTTCTGAAATTGAAGTTTCCGAACAACTACATTTTATATTATAATATAGAAATAACTTTCGGAAAAGCGCAAGGAAGGGAAAATGGGTATTTATTTAGAAGCTATCCTCCTGTATATGGTTCTGTTTTTGGCAGGTTCGGCAAGTTTCTTTACAAACAGCCCCCAACCGGGAGCGCAGACAGGCTTTTCGGTTTCTGCCGCGCTAAACGGCATTTTCCTGCGAAGTATCCCTTCGCTTGCCCTTATTTGGTTTCTGCTTTTAAAGAAAAAGAAGTTAAAGGACTGGGGTGTCCTGCCGGGGCTAAAAGATCTGATTTCCGGCATTATTACATTACCCTGCCTTTTAATTATCGGCTTTATGGTTACTTATACTTCTTCCAGAATCGGCGAAACATCCTTACAAATAACGCTGGTTTCTCCTTCCACCGGGTATGAATGGACAATACTCAGTCTTTCCTGCTTATTCGCGGCTTATCTGGAAGAAAGTTTTTTCCGTTTTTACCTGTTGTCAAGAAGGAATGAATTTAAGATGAGCGCCGTATGCGCGTTTGCGCTTTCTGTGGCGCTTTTTTCAATTTGCCACATTTACGAAGGTCCGTGGGGTTTTTTAAACGCCGTTCTTTCAAGCGCGCTTCTGTGTTTTATGTTCCTGCGTTACAAGTCCATACATGGCATATCCATTGCTCACGCAATGTACAACATCGCGGTATATGTCATTAATACAATGGTAAACGCCTAAAAAACCATACTCACGCCAATCCATGGCAGAAGATAACCGCTTTCGCCTTCACGAAATGAATAAGTAAAATCAATTCCGGTTTCTATATATAATATTTTATAAATACGGTACAGAAAAGAAACTCCTGTATTTACATAGCTTAAGTTTATAGTATTCAGATTGAAACCTATGCCTATTTTGAAATTAACCGCCGCTTCCCGGCCGTTCAGCCAGTTGATAAATAAAAAATTATATCCGAATGCATAACCGTTCATTGCGCCGGGAAAATAGTAATCATCTAATCCGAATTCTGACATTTTAAAGAACGAAAATTCCTGGCCGAAATAACTGTTTAAATATATGCATGAAATTATGCTTGCCCGCACGGATAATAAATAATAAGAAAAACCGCTGTAATCGACAGGGCTTTCTCCGTAAATATGAAACCCCGGCATAATTGAAACATTGATAATATAATGAAACAGGCCAAATTTTTCCCTGTAAGTTTTATAATCTATTCCGCTTATACTTGCCTCTAACCCGCCGGGATTTACAACAAAAACATCATATTCCCCGTCAATCAGCCTGCCTTTATCAAAAATAACGCGAACATTGCTTCCGTCATAATTTACGATTATTTCAACAGGAACAATATGCTCTCCTGCGGAGTTTACAAAATAAACTATGGCGTTCTGTTCTATATCTTTTCCGTTAAATTCAAATTTACTTCCCTGTCTGTCGTTAAAATAATAATCTTCTCCCGGTTGATAAAGTTCGGGTTTTACGGCGTTAAAGACCATAAACGGCGACCACTGTGTTTCCGTACTGGGCTTGCCCAAAATATCATAGGGGATTACGCGAAAACGATAATTTCCCGGCGGCAATGAAATGTCCAAATAATTACCGGTAGTAAATTTCCTTATATACTCAGTATATTCTCCTATTTCTTCTTCTTTTTCGATAATTACTTCACAATACAGCGAGTATGTTCCGCCGCTCCACGCTAACCGCTGAATAAAACCTCTGTCGGGATCAAGGAAATAACCCGCGGTCTGCGCCTTAAGAGCGGATAATCCGAAAAGAAACAGGGCTGTCAGTATCAGATATTTAAACCCGCTGTTAATTGCCATACAGTATCCCTGTATCTTCAATTTGTACCGGCACAGGAGGCGGAAAATCCAGAATAAAGGAATATTCGCCCGCTCTGCCCCGCTGTTCATTTACGCCATTACGCCGATTTACCGCTTCAACCTGCCAGATAAAAGTTCCATTATCCAATACTTTAAGATCGTCTAATACATAACTTGTACTGTTAACCGGGTCTGTGCCGGTTATTTGCCGCCGCCCGTTTTCCGTCTGCTGATAAAGCGTAAAAATATACGCGTTTGCCCCCTGTACTGTCTTCCACTCAAAGACAATGTTTTTCATGGACCTTAATTCTTCCAGCCCGTAACGCTGCCTTGCGCGGGGGCTTACGTTTTCAGGCGGCGGCAGTAGGGGAATAGGCAGCACCTGGAATTGACGCGGAGCCGGCGCGCTTACGGTAAAACCGTCGGCGGTACGCGCTTCAATATCCCAGTACCATACGCCTTCATCCAGATTGTCAAGGCGGATAGTGCGCGGGGGATTTTGAATTTCAACCGCCGCGCGTCCCTGCAGCGGATTTGGGTTTCTTGACAGCACAAATCTTGATCTTACCACGCTGCCGCTGCATTCCCATGTAAAGATCGTCTGCTGCCGCAGGGCGGTAAGCCCGTTCAGCCGGGCTCTTTGTTCAGGAAGAAGCAGGCGAAGTTCAGGACGCACGCGTTCAGGTTTTGGTTGAGGTTTAGGCTCAGGTTTAGGTTCAATTCTGGTCTCAAGTTTTGGTTCCGGTATCAATTCAACAGGAACAAGCTCCGGCGGTAAATCCGGCGGTAAATTTTTATTGGACGGAACTACGGCAGCAAGCCATTCTTCAAGACTGTTCTGTTCCGGCGCGGCCTGCCCTGCCGAAGTTTGTTCGATACGGAAAAAAGCCGGCTGCGAAAAAGAGGGGCTGCCGCTGAAAACAGCCGGGAAAACAGGCTTTACGCGCCAATACCATGTTCCCGCTCCCAAACTTGAATCACTGTAATTAACAGACGCAATCTGGGCGCGTATTTGCAATGAAGAAAAATCCGGCGATTTACTGACTTCCAGAATGTAAGATACGGCGTCCTCCGCCTTCGCCCACTGGAAAGTAAACACAGGCGGCTCATCACTGTAACGGAACAGGCTGTTTAAAGCGGGGCTTGTCAATTGCGGCACCGCGCCGTCCGCTACGGTAATACGGCCGTCAGACAGGACAGTCTTTCCAAAAGACAAGCGCCAGTACCACGACCCCGTTTCCAAAGAAACATGCGCCTGCCTGTCAAGACCGTCAATTTCCCTGTAAATATTATTAAAATTTCTGTCCGCAGCTATTTCCAGGCGCAATTTTTCTCCGGGTGAAAGATTAATCCTGTTCCATTCAAAATCTACGGGGACCGGTTCACGAGTGCTTTTCAGATACCAAGTGTTCGGGTTTGGCCGCGTTACGACCGTTGCCTTTTCATTTAATTCTTTCCCATTCAAATCAATCGCGATTCTTTCACCCGAAGATACTTCGCGCGAAGGCAGTCCGCGATTGTTCCTGTTTTCGGTAATTCGCGCGGTTCCGCTGCTAACCTGTACAGACATTCCCTTTTCTCCGGCGGAGGCGCTCATTACCGTTCCAAAGCCAGTCTGTATCACCTGTCCGTTGAGCTCCAGCGAAACATTCTTGCCGGCGCCGACGGAAGAAAAGGATATATTCCCCGAGCTTAACTCAATATGGAAACCTTCGCCGTCAGGAGAACGGGATATGCGTATAAGCGTATTCTCATCTAACTCTATGTCGTTACTTTCTATGTCAAGCGACGCAAAAGAAATTTCCGCTACGCGAATTAAATCTCCGGGGTATACAGGTGATTCGTTTGAAAGCCTTTCCCACAGCACGCGGTCGCCAAGACGCCGCTGGACAACATTTTTTTTTATGATGACAATACCGGCGGGTTCTCTGTTTTGTAAACTGAATGTTTGAAGCAGATCCTGCCTGAATAACGCTATACCGGCGGAAGCAAGCGACAGGAAAAAAATGGTTATAAGAAAATCAGCTAAACGAAAAACACCTTTCGTCTGTTTATGCGGTTTCGCCGATTTTGTACTTTTTTTCATCTGCATTTAAATCTACCTTTGACATTTGCGGAGGTTCAATACCCAAAAGATCCCGCATCTCGGCAAGCGTAAACGGCCCCTTACTATTTTTAATGTGATTAACAACGGCGAATATCCGCACGGGTTTTTCCTTTCCTTTTACCGTTACCGACGGCATTTCTTCGGTAATAAATTTACTGCCCACAAGATTCCATGTATCCTCTGTTATCAGAATATCCGTACCAAGCGGCTTGTTAAGAGATTCGACTCTGGACGCAAGATTTACAGGATCGCCTATAACTGTGTATTCCATGCGAAGATCGGAGCCGATTTGCCCCGCGGTGACAATACCCGTATTTATACCGCACCCTATCCTGATAGCGGGGTTGGCGGGATCGTCTTTTTCACGGTTCTTGTTCAAATTATAAAGCGCCCTGCGCATCATCAACGCCGCCATGACGCAGTTAAACGCGTCCTTGCGCGGGCTTCCGGCTGTGTAAGCCGTACCCCAATGCGCCATTACCGCGTCTCCGATAAATTTGTCCACAACCCCGTTGGTATTTTCTACGCAGTCTACCATCTGCGTAAGATAATTGTTAAGCCAGAAAACGATGCGGTCTGAAGCGTCATTGCCAAAACTTTTTGTAAATGTTTCGGATATAGAGGTAAAGTTGCGAATGTCCGAAAAAAAGACAGTCGCGTGTTTAGGCAGCCCTCCCGGCTTTATCTGCCCGCGCATGGCTTTTATCGCAATATCGCGGTTTGTAAATTTGCCGAAAATGCCCAGAGCGTTGCTCATTCGCTGGAAACTGGAAGTTAATATGCCTATCTCGTCGCCGCTTTTTTGATTAAGTTCAACTTTAAATTCCCCGGCTTCGATACTTCGCGCGGCAACAGCCAATGTCTTTAGCGGAATAGAAATTGTTTTGGAGAAAAACCAGATAAAAATAACAGAAAGGCTTAAAACCGTTACGGTAAGGTAGATATTACGCCTTGTGGTAGCGGCTATTCCCTCAAAAACCCTGTCGTATTCAATGCTTGTTATAACCACCGCGCTTGCGTTGTTTAATTTGGTAAACGCCAAAAATTGGCGCATAACAGTATTTCTCCTGTCGCTCGGACCGGCATTCCCCTGCTGCAGGCTCAAGTCGGTATTTAAATATTTATTTATATTATCGAATAATTTATCCATAACAAACCGGATTGCAGGTTTTGCGTGCGCCCATGTTACCGCAAAAAAATCCGTATTTACGGCGCTTCTGCCGCCCTGTAAAAATTTAAATTCGGCTTCAACAATACGCTGCCTGCTTAGTTCCTGACTGTCAAATATTTCTCGTATAAAATCTTCATTTGCGATATTAACGGCGGAGCGGACAAGTTCAAAATCGGCGGAAAGAAGAATATCGCCCTGTGTGTTTATCATGAAAGACTGGTTAATTCCCGAGCCAAAATTATTATTCAAGGTTTCGGAAGAAAAAAGAACTCCGCACGCTCCCGCGTTTTGCCAGGGAAAATATAAAGCCAGAACAGACCTTGAAAAATAAGGTGCCGCGTTTAATACTACGGTTTCCCCAAGAACAGCGCGGCCAAGAGCGGCTCTTTGATTATTAAAGTAAGACGCCGCAAGCCCCCTGTCAATTCCTTCGGATAAAAAAAACTTGTCGTTAACCAGCGGCGCCCTTTCCTGCTTTCCCTGTGTAATAAAAGACAACGCCACAACCTGCGGATTTTCGGTAAAGAAGAAATCCGTCATTTCTTTTATAGCGGCGTTGTTTGCCCCCATAGGGATAATGGCCTGTATAAGTATCCTTGAATTGGAACGCACGTTCGCAAAGGTTGTTTCCGCTTCCGTTGCCGAACGGCGGTTTGCCTCAAAGTTTGTTTCTTCCGCGTTAATCCGCAAATCCTCATATATTAGCCATGAAGCAAGAGCGGTAATGGATCCAAGCGAGATAATAACCATTATTGAGATGATAATTACCAGCTTTTTGCCGATTGAAAACCGGATATTGTCAATTGCGCGTCTTTTGTATTTTTTCTCCATGTATATTAATTATTATCGTAATATTTTCGGATAAAAAACAGGGCGAATTAATTAAAAATGCATACCCGCGGAAAGCCCCGCACCCGCCAAATACGGATATCCGCCGCGAATATAAGGCTCAATAAACCACTTTTCTTTTATCAAAAAACGCCAGCCATAACTCAAACCTATCGAAAACGCGCCTATTCTAGGGGGTATGGAACCCCCGATTTCATTGCCGAAAAAAAGAGCCGGTCCGCCCATAAATTGGATAAACGAGCCTGAAAATGTCCTTCTGCCGGAAAAATAAAAACGTAAAAGAAAATTGAGTTCCAGAACACTTATCCCGTTGGAGTTAAAAAACCAGACCGTTTTCATTCCGACTGACATGCCGCTGCCGTAGCCAAGGGCAAGCCCGCCTCCGTAGGAAACGCCGGAAACGCTGTACAACGCGGTATCCAGGCTTGGACAGAACCAAAAATCGCCCCTTTCCGGGTCTGTGTCCGCAAACCCCGCAGACACACAAAAAAGCAAAAATATCAGAAAAGGCAAATAATCCCTGTATTTCATATATTTCCTTTGCGCCCCCGGATTATTTCTCTTTTCCCAGCGCATATATGGATAATGATGTTTTACTGTTGTTAATTGCCCAATATACTTTTCCGTTTTTGGGATTGTAACGCAAGGTATCGCTCATATTCAAACGAATTCCGCTGAGTTCTCTTGGCTCTGAAACAGCTTTGCCTTTCTCGTCTATGAGCAGCATATATGTAGAAACGTAATCTGTGGCGCTTCTTTCAATAATATCCGGGGACTGCATGGAAAATTTAAAAACTTCCCACAATATCATATAACGGTCGGTATCTACTTTGGCGATTTTGGGATGTCCGGCGTGGCTTTCGTTTTTGGCGTATTTTGTAAGATAGATCGGCTCTGAACACGAATTCAGTTCTTCATCAAAAGTAAGTACAAACAGGTTTCGGGCGCTATTTCTGTCTTTTCCGTAAACTCCGGCAAATATATAACCGCCTGAAGTCTTTGCCAGGCCGCCCATTTCCGCATAAGTCGCGCTTACTACATTTTCAACAGCGGGAAAAGTAAAAGCATTCAGCCGTTTAGTGTCGCTTCCCTTTTGAAATTTCGCAAAGGTAAAACTTCTGGGATACGCGTCGCCGTGATCCGCAAAGATAAAACCATTGTCAATGGGAAGAATAAACTGATTGAAAGAATGGCTGACATAGGGCATTTGCATATTTCCCCCGATTATCTGCGCGTTGGTTGCCGCTCCCTCGTCAATCCTTTCAAAAGTATTTTTATCCAGCACAAAACCGTAGGATGACTGTCTTCCGTTAAACATTTCACGGGCAAAATAAACCGCCAGCATGGAACCCGATAATTCAAGCCGGCACGTTCCTTTGTCATAGGGGTTCATTACTCCGTCATAACTATTCGGAGCCTGCGCCTTTAGCTTGTATATTCTTATTTTTTTCCTTTCCAGGTTGCACTTAACCATAGCCATGTTTTCAGAATTTTTATTGGTTGTTTTAGCCGCGTAAAAAAAGTAGTAATTGCCTTCATTGTCTTTGGTAAAAGCGCCTAAAGAGCCAAGTTCATTCTGCACGGCCCATGCGTTTTGTTCTTTAAAATCAATGTCATATTCATAAATATAGGTGATTTTCGCGCTTTCATTGGAAGAACAAAGAGTAACTGAACCGTCGTTGTTTATAAAAATAAAAACAGGGGAAAGTTGTCCCCAATAACTGATATACTGATTTCCGACTTTATCGACTGAATCGCGTACAGAGTAACTAATAGCCCGGCGGAGTTCGGTAAGCTGTTGGGCGGCAAGGCAGCAAACAAAAAAAGCCGCCATAAGCGCAAACAATGTAATTCGCTTCATTTTATCTCTCCTTGAATGAATTATCGGTATTAAGAGAAAATACGATTACTTCCCGGTTCCCGTCATTATCCGCCCAATGAACATTTCCAGTTATTTGATTATACCACAATACATCATAAATATTAAGGCAAATATCCGGCAGCTTTGTTTTTTTTAACTTAACAGCGCTTCGCAGGCGATTTTTGCCGCTTCCTGTTCCGCGCTTTTCTTGTTGCGGCCGATACCCGGTCCGTAGACAATTTCATTCACGCACACCTCTATCCAAAAGGTGCGCTCATGTTCAGGGCCGGAGCGCTTGATCATGCGGTATTCGGGGTAGGTGTGGTAAAGCCGCTGGCAGTATTCCTGCAAGAGCGATTTATAATCTTTGTGGTAATTTGCGCCGGTTACCCGGTGAATTTCCGGCATGATACAGCGGCTTACAAAGTTAAACGTTGTCTTATAACCGGAATCCAGGTAAAGCGCCCCGATAAGCGCTTCCATTGCGTCGGCAAGAATTGCCTTTTTGGTTCTGCCGCCGGAAAGGTCTTCGCCTTTGCCGAGCAAAAGCATTTCATCAATTTTTAAACTTTTGGCAATCTCCGAAAGTATGTCCTCGGAGACTACAACGGCTTTTATCTTTGCCAGTTCGCCTTCGCTTTTTTCAGGAAAATTTTTATAAAGAAGGGGAACGCAAACGGCGCCCAGAATGGAATCACCCAAAAATTCGAGGCGTTCATTGTTGTATTTATTACCCGTCTCGTTGGAAACGGAACGGTGTATAAAAGAAAGATTCAGGAGATCGAGGCTTTTAAATTTAAAACCGGCGGCTTTTTGAAAAACCGCCAGTTTTTTCTTTCTTTCTGAACTGAGAATGTACTTATTATTTTTGCTGGGATTTAATAAATTCGTATGCGTCCTTTACGGTTTCAAATTCATTGGCTTTTTCATCGGGAATGTTAATGCCCATCTCTTCTTCTATGGCATAAACCAACTCATAGGTGTCCAACGAGTCGGCACCCAAATCCTGACGGAATGACGCTTCCAATGTGATTTTCCCCTCATCAACTTCCAGTTTGTCCGCGATGAGTTTTTTCATTTTTTCAAATAATTCGTCCATTTTTTTCCCCTTAAATTAAACTTTTGAATCCGGAACTATTACCTGTTTCCCCCGGTAAAAGCCGCATTTTGGGCAAACCCGGTGCAAAAGAACCCTATTGCCGCAACTGCTGCAATTTATCATTGTGGGGGCGGTAAGTTTCATGTTGATGGACTGCCGACGGCGTGTCCTCGCTTTTGATGTTTTATATCTTGGTACTGCCATTTCTAAACCTCTCTAAGCTCCTTCGTGATACTAACAAAAACCAATGTGTTTGTCAAGTTAAAAAATTAACGATACTTCTCTCTTAAAGCCTTTTCAACAAGCGGCGGAACCATGCCATTCAGGTTACCCTTAAAAGAAGCTACTTCCTTGATTGACGATGAACGAATGACAACATATTCGGGATCGGTTGTCATAAAGAATGTTTCTATCCCTGAATCCAGCATTTTGTTCATCATAGAAACCTCAAATTCATAGGAAAAATCCTCAAGCCCGCGCACCCCTCTCAGCATCAATTTTATGCCCTCTTTCTTCAAGAAATCCACAATAAGGGTATCACAAACGGCTACCGATACGTTTTTACAGTCTTTTGCAAGCTCCCTTATCATATCCGCGCGCTCAGAAGCGGTAAAAAGGTAGGTTTTCCGCTTGTTTTCGGCAACAACTACCACAAGTTCATCAAAAATGGCGGCGGCGCGTTTAATAATGTTTACATGCCCCGATGTGGGGGGGTCAAAAGACCCAGGAAAAGCTGCTTTCAACATACCTTAACATAGCGTAAACAGATACTAAAAACAACCTATTAACTACTATAAATTTGACAAATTTTATATAAGTGGTGTATCATTATATTAAGGATGAAAGAAAAAATACCTTTGACTATTATTTTTGTCGTTTTTTTGGCGGTTTTATGCCTTTTTGTTTCCTGCGGTTCGTCTTCAAAAACCAAGACTACGGATAATGATACTAATGATGAATGGGTATATGTTAAAACAGGGACCGCTTTTAATCCCAATCAGATCAGCAAGGAACAATATGCTTTGACTATGGAAGATGTACGGCACTTCATAGAAGAACTTAACCAAATAATCAGCAATAAGGACTATAATTCATGGAAAGCGGAGTTATCACCTGAATATTTTAAGAAAATATCTTCTTCCGAAAACCTGAAGCAGGTATCTGAACTGCCTGCTATGAAAACCCGAAAAATTACACTAAAATCCGCCAATGATTACTTTAACTATGTTGTTGTCCCTTCAAGGGCCAACAGCAGGGTTGATGATATTGAGTTTATCAGCGAAAATAGGGTAAAAGCATTCACAATTATGACAAATACGGCGGGCGAAGAACAGCGGTTGCGTTTATATGACCTTGAAAAAACAGGGAATATATGGAAAATTATTGATTAAGGAGAATACTTATGTTTTTATTAAAACGTTTTTCAATCCTCGTGATAACAGCGGTTATTGCCGTATCGGCGGTGTCCGCGCAGGCAAAATCAGGAAAAGAAAAGACCATTGAGGAATCCTACCTTCAGGAATCCATTGAACTTATGATCATCAGGGAAACCGCAAGGGCGGACTCCAGAGATCAAAAATTGATCGCATTGGACTATATCAGGGATGCTATCAACCGTGGAAATAAAACCGATGAAATCCGCCAAACGCTGGATTACCTTGCCAGAGAAGGAAGAAACAGCGTAAACAGACAAAACGGCCGGGTTATAAATAATTTCCCCGATGTCAGGCGGCAGGCGGCAAAGTATTTGGGACAGATGGGTACGGAAGAAGCCCAAAGATCGCTCATGGATATTACCCAGTATGAAAATGAACCTATGGTTCTTCAGGAAGCGATAAAGTCCCTCGGCGAAATCGGCCTTAACGATAACAATGAAACGGTTGAGCACATCGCGTGGATCGTCAGAAAGTTTGACTTCTTAAACCCGGACAACCTTATGGCAATCGCAACGATTGACGCTTTTGAAAAAATCGCGAAGAAAAATAACGGCTTTAGGTCGCCTAACGCATTTCAGATTCTTATCCGTATAGCCGAGGGAAATTACGTTACTCCTGTCAAGGAACGGGCAAAACAATTACTTGCCGATTTACGTTCCTACGGCGATTAATGCAAAATTGACGGGGCAATGATTTTTGATTTTCTGTTACTAAAACGGAAAAAGGTCTTTGCTCTTGTCGGAGAAAGCGGTACAGGTAAAAGTTTTCGCGCAAAGCTTGTCGCTCAAAAATACGGGATAGATCTGATTATTGACGACGGTCTTTTAATCAAGGATAACCGTATTTTGGCGGGACATTCCGCAAAAAAAGAAACTTCCTTTCTTACGGCGGTTAAGGTCGCCCTCTTCGACGATAAATCCCACAGGGACGAAGTGGCGCGCAAGCTTCAAAACGAAAAATTCAAACGCATTTTAGTTTTGGGGACTTCGGAAAAAATGGTGAATAAAATCGCCGCCCGCCTTCAGCTTAATTCCCCGTCAAAAATAATTAAAATCGAAGACATCGCGACTCAGGAAGAAATAGACAAAGCTATCAGAACAAGGCGCATCGAGGGCAAACATGTTATCCCGGTTCCGTCTATCGAAATAAAAAGAAATTATCCGGGTATTTTTTACGAAGCGATAAAAATTTTTACAAAACGCGCCGCTCCGGCAGGCATAGGTCCCGTGCCAACCCTGCATGAAAAATCGGTAGTAAGACCCGAATATTCAAAGCGCGGCAAGGTTATAATTTCCGAAACGGCTTTAAGCCAAATGGTGATTCATTGCGTCGACGAGTATAATCAGGAAATCAGAATCAAAAAAATTATGGTTAAAGATGACAAAATGGGCTACCGTCTGGTTATCACAATTGACGTCCCCTACGGCATCCAGCTTGGCGGAAACATTCACAATCTACAGCAGTATATTATCGAAAACATCGAACGCTTCACCGGAATTTTGATAGAAGAAGTTAACATAATCATAGATAAGATTACTGAGTAGAGGGCTTTGGTTTATGCCTTCCAGGGCGTTTATTTTCGGAGGGCGCGGCTTCGCCGTCGGGAGCGGGTTTTTGCCTGTCGTGGGGATATATTCTTTTTACCGTTATGCCTCGGGCGGAAAGGAAACTTCGCAGGGCGTGCTCCATTTCAAAACGCGGCGGATTCATCGGCAGAACAAAAGAGCGGGCTGTTTGAAAAATCTCCCTGTAGTTTTCGATTACTCCCGGCTTCCATTCGCCGATACTTTCCAGATAATCATAAAAAAGCGAACCCATAATATATCCGCGGTAGTTTTCTTTTCCGTTCAGGGCGGACAGGGTCTTCAGATACCGCTGCCTGAAATCCTTGTCCTTGCGCATAAGTTTTACCGCTTCCGGCTGAAGGTAGGAGTACAGTCCCATTTTATCCAGCATATCTACGATAACGGCCGCCTTGTTTGAATGGATTATCTTGAAAATTTCCTCAGTCAGGCGGGACGGCGAAATGGCAGCAAGTAACTTGGACTGCTTTTTTATTTTAAGTTTAAGGTTCATCGGCAAAGAGAAACCTGTCGCCGCCGCGTATTTTACGGCTCGGATCATTCTTACGGGGTCATCGGTAAAAATTTCAGAAAGAGGGATAACAGGAACTACCTGTTTTTTCTTTATATCATTCATGCCGCCGACATAATCCACCACTATCTGCTGTTCGGGATCATAGAACAGGGCGTTCATTGTAAAATCGCGGCGGAACACATCTTCGTCGATCTTGCCGAATGTATTGCTTGTATTTCCGTCTTTCAGGGAGCGGAAGGTGGCGACTTCAAATATTCTCTGCCCGAAATAAATATGCACAAGGCGGAAACGCCGCCCGATAATTCTGGAATTGCGGAATATTTTTTTTATCCGCGTTGGGCTTGCGGCGCTTACAATGTCAAAATCCTTTGGTTTTTTCCCAAGTATCAAATCGCGAACCGCGCCGCCGACAATGTAGGAATCAAAGCCTGAGTTTTTAAGTTTCTTGACAATGCCTACGGCCTCGCCGTCGACATCGGCAAAATTTATGCCGTGCTCATCTTTGGTATAGATGGCGGCTTTTCTTTCATGTTTGCCGTTTTCTGTGGCAGAATATCTATATCTCATTCACAATGTTTATTTAACCATGAAAGAAGGTTGTCCGTTACTTCATCACGGTTAGTTTCGTTTAGTGTTTCGTGCCTTGCGCCGGGATAAAGCACAAACTCAAGATCAACGATCCCTAAATTGCGGTATGCGTTAACAAGGGCGGTAGGGCTTGCGCCCATGTCGCCAACAGGATCGGCGCTTCCAGAAAATATATACACCGGCAAATTACGGCTTATCTTTGCCATTTCTTCGCTTCGGTGAATATGATACAACAACTTTGCAAGCTCCCTGTAAAAGCCGGAGGAACACAGCATGCCGCACAAAGGGTCGGCGACATATTTATCCACTTCGCTTTCATCGCGGGAAATCCAGTCAAAGGGCGTGCGGTTTGGCTTGAACGGTTTGTTGTACGGCCCGTCCGCCAGCGCTTTTGCGATTTTTGAACCTTTGCGCTGTCCCTTTATCGCGGCCAAAAAAGTTAAAAAGGGAATCCCCGCCCTTAGAATAAAATCATCGCCGGGCCCCTTCGTTCCCGATAAAATACAGCCGTTAATTAACAAATTACCGGAATATTCTTCCAAATAATTTTGAACAAGAAATGAACCCCACGAGTGGCCAATAAGAAACAGCGGTACATTTAACGTTTTTTTTATTTCAGTATTTATCGCGTGAATATCTTTTATAACAAGCCCAAAACTGCCGCCGTCTTCGCAATGCCCAAGTAACCCTCCCTTGTCGGGTTTGTTTACGCTAAGATCGGCAGTTTTGCCATGCCCGCGCTGATCCGCCGCCCAAACTTCTATTCCCTGCGCGGTTAACTTCTCGGCCAGCCGTTTGTAACGTAGGGAATGTTCCGCCATGCCGTGTACTATGTGCAGTGCCGCCTTCGGCGGCTTGGCCTTCGGCGGCTGCGCCTGCGTCCAACGATGAAGAAAAAGCCTGGTCCCGTCATGGCTTTCAAAAAAAGATTCATTTTGAACCATAATATAATTGTAATGATGACATGGCCTTTTGGCAATGGAAAAACAGAAAACGTGACTTTTTTCGATAAACCAATTAACATATAAAACATGGCAACCGGCGACGTTTATAAATTGAGGCTTGAAAGTATCGCGCCGGGTGGGGATGCACTTGGCCGACTTGACGGGAAACCTGTTTTTGTCAAAGGCGGCGCGCCCGACGAGACTGTCTGCTGCCGCATTGTTGAAGAACGCAAAACATGGGCAAGAGCGGAGTTGCTGGAAATAACAGAACCGTCGCCCGCGCGTACGGAAAAGACCTGCCCCTTCTACGGAAAGTGCGGAGGCTGTAATCTTCAACATATTGATTATAACGCCCAGCTCGCGGTAAAGACAAATATTTTAAAAGAAACATTACGCAGGATTGGCGGATTTGTTCCGCCAGAGCCTGAAATTTTCGATTGCTCGCCGTGGGAGTACCGTAACAGGATGCAGTTTCATTGCGTAAGACCTGAAAGCGGCGAAAAATTTAACTTTGGATTGAAGGGCGGCGACGGGGAAATAATTGCGATCTCCGACTGCCCTGTCGCGGTACCGGGGATTAGGGAACTTCTGCGGAAAAAAGAGACGTTCCAACTGCCGCTTGAAAAAGACAGGTTTACGGTCTTTTCCAGGGACGCGGTAATTTTAAGCGAGGGCGGGCAACAGAGGGGAAAAATAAACCTTCTTGAAAAAGACATTCTTCTTGACGCGGGAGTGTTTTTTCAGAGCAACTGTTCCGCGCTGGAAAAACTTATTTTTGAATTACGGAAAATTGCCGAAAGCGCGCCGAAAAATCTGCCTATGGCGGACTTATACTGCGGCGTGGGACTATTTGCCGTCTTTTTGGGCGGCATGTTTTCAAAGGTTGTCCTTGCGGAAGAAAACAAGCCCGCCGTCTCTCTTGCGCGGGAAAACTTAAAGGGAACCAGCGCCGAATTTTTCGCCCTGCGCGATACCGATTGGTCGCGCGCTTTATTGCGCCGGAAAGACAGTTTCGGCTTTGCCGTAGTTGACCCGCCCAGAACAGGGCTTTCTCCCAAAACGGCGGCGGTTTTGGCTCAGGACGGACCGCCCGTCCTCGCCTATGTTTCCTGCGACCCGGCGGCTCTTGCGAGGGACTCAAAAATACTGACAGGCGGCGGTTATAAAATGCAAAAACTCGCCTTTTTCGATTTTTACCCGCAGACTTCTCACATAGAAAGTTTGGCGATTTTTACGAAATAGGTAATCGCAAAAAATCATAACATTGTAGTATAATTATGTTTATGTATTTAATACTTAAAAAGAGCGTGATTTTTTTTCTTGCCGCAATGTCAATTGCGACGGTTCCCGTTTTTGCCCAGAGTACTGACGCGGGACGCAGCCAGGGACTTTTTACAGGCGAGCCGGTTTGGCGGCAGGCATTGGGCGGCGCGGTTTTGTCATTGCCAAGCGTACAGGCGCAATCGGCGGTTGTCGCATTGGACAGCGGAAACATCAGGGCGTACTCTACGGCAGGGACTCCCATGTGGAACTATTCCGCAACGGGCAAGATCAGTCCCTTTGTTACGCGATCACGGGAGGGTACATCCTATTTTTCAAAGACAAACGGCACGTTAATAGCGGTTAACCGCGCCGGGCGGGAACTTTGGCAGCGCAGACTGGAAAGTCCGATTTGCGCAAAGGTAATTCCCGGATGGGACGGAAGAATTTTTGTCCCCATTGAGCAAAAGATCCTCTGTTATACGGCATCCGGCAACCTGCTGTGGACAAGGAATTATGACAAGCCCATCTCCATCGCCCCAAAACTTGATTACAGCGGAGGGATAACATTCGCGCTGGAAAATAACAATGTCTACCGTATCAGCGCTTTCGGAGACGCGCGGATGTGGACGCTTTCTGATCAGCCCGCCGCCTTGGTCCCTATTGAGCGGCAGCAGCAGATACTGGTGATATACAAAGACGGCTCCATGAGCATACTGGGACAATCGAACGACTGGTTTTTTTCCGCTCAAGAGGAAACCCACCCTACGGTTCTGCCGAAACTTCCCGGAAGGCCTATAGCAGCGGCAAGCAGGAAAAACAATGTCGCTGTACTTTTCGATGACGGTTCGGCGTCTCTTTTCTCGATTGAACCTCAGGGCGGCTCATCGGACAAAAACGGCATAATCTGGAGGAGCGACAGCCATATCAGGGAATTTATTAAAAACGGCGGAAGACCTGAACCGGCGGCGGAAATAGTTTATGATGACAGGGGCATTTATATATTAAATAAAAACGGCGCCACAGGCTTTACGCATGAAGGAAAAAGAAGCTGGTTTACGCTTCTGCAGGACACAGCCGCCATACCCGCTTTCGGAAACGACGGCGTACTTTATTCGGGCGGGAAAGACTGGATATTCTACGCGTATAAAATCGAAGAACGCACCCTGCCCGAAAGGAACTCTCTTTTCGGGCCGCTTCCCGAAGGGGCTTATGGGACAGGCAGCCCGAACTTATCCTCTATTAATAAAGACTTTCAGTTTACTGAGCATGAAATAAAATTCAAACTTGAACAAATTAATTCAGGAATAATAACAGGCAATGTGGGTACAAACGAAATTGCCTGGGTATCTATGCTTATGACAATCGCCGCTGGAGTGGATTTCAATATTCAAAATAAACTGGACGCCATTCAAATGCTCGGGCGGATAGGTTCCCGTGAAACCATATCGTGGCTTATAAACTTTTTCCGCAGGGAACCTGATCCCACGTTAAAAGCAGCGGCGGTAAGGGCTATCGGGGACATAGGCGTTGACCACGACGGAACAGCCATTCAAACACTGCTATTTTTATTAATTAACGGGGGCGGTATCAAGGACGAGCAGGTTTTGTATGCAATATCCATGGCAACAGGCGCGCTTTGCCGTTTTTCAGGTCCCCCATTAAGCGAAACGGGTATAAAAATACTGAACTTACTTTCCGCCGACAACCAGCCCTCGATAGTAAGACGGCAAGCCCAAAACGAACTCTCGTCGCTTAAATAGCGGAAAACGTAAAATTGCCGTACCCGGTATTAAAATTTACTATACCTTTGGCTAAAAATAAACTATAATTAAATTTAGGAGTATTACCATGCAAAAATACCGGATATTATCGGCAATTGTCATTTTTGCGGGAATTGCCGCTACAGGTTATGCACAGATAGATAGAAATGAATTAGAGCAGGATCTTTCGCCGGTTGTCTTTATTAATTATGAGGGTCCTTACGCCAGAATAGACACAAGGGAACAAATACGCCAGCTTGGGGTAGTTTTAGGACAACAGGTGTTTGCCGGCGAAAACAATATCGCGCCTACTATAGCCGCAATGTCCGCTGAAAAAAGAATGACATATTCTTACAAAATAGAAGCCGGAACAACAAGCCGGTACTTTGTAATTCACTGTGTTTCAGGACCGGAAAACGGGAAGATCGATGCCGATATTTTTGGCCTTGGCGTAGACACAGGGGTAGATCATATCAGGAACCTGCGCACTATTATTCAGGGTTACCTGCAAAACGCGTACAGCTACAGTGAAAAAGACGCGTCTTTGTTAGCTGAATATATCACCATTTATAACGCCGTTTACCGGGGCAGTTGGGATTATTTTTCCGGGCGTTACAAAACACAGGTAATAGGAAACCTTGCAAAGGACAAAGCCGGACTTTCAATCCGTTATGACGAATGGCCCGGAAGAACCATGATGTTAATCCCGCTTGGACCCGGCGGTTTAAGCGCAATTGATACCACCACCATTGCCGACAAGCGGGTTGTGGAAGAGATGCGAAAAGAAGACGACCGGGGAGTCCCGCAGCGTCAGGGAATGGTAGACCTGAAAGAAAGGGAAGCTGAACAAGCCGAAAAGCGCGCTCAGACTGAACGTCAGGAAATCAGGCAGGAAGAAAACAAGAATGCGCAGGAACGGCAGGATATAGCGCAGGAAAGACAAAAGACGCAGGAAGATCAAGAGGCGGGAAAAATTACGCAAAATCAGGCGCAGCAAAAACAGGATGAACTTAACAAAAGAGAACAGGCGGCTGACGAAAAAGACAAGGAAATTGATAACCGCCGTGAATTGGCTCAAAAGCTTGAAAATCTTGCGGAGAAGAAAACAGAGGAAGCCCAGCAAGAGCGTCAGGATATCGCAAAAGATCAGCAGACCGCTATTGTCGAGCAAACCGGCGAAGGGGTTATCGGCGTAATGATTTCCAGAGAGACCCCCACGATAATGGGCAAGCTTGTCCGTATCAGCATGACCGGAAATGAACTGAAACGCTCCGTTATTGATTCTGTCCATGTACGGACGCTTACTTTGGCAGGCGGAAAAATCCTTGCCATTGCAGGCGAAAACAAAGGCAACGGCGCGGTACGCATTATCGAGATAAATCAAAATTCTCTTGAAATGGCAAAACAAGGCGATGACGACATATTAACAGGAAGCTTGTTGTGGATAAACGGCGCTGATCTTTACGCGATTACTGTCGATCATAAGACCAAATATTGTTACTTTGGCCGTTTTGACGCAAACCTTGAAATGAAGGCAAAATCTGTTGTAAGAGTGCATCCAAACGCGTCTCTAACAATTCAACAGGGACGGCTTCTTACCCAGGATGAAAAAGGAAACGCGATAATACTGGATCCTACGGATTTAACAAAAAGATAATTTAAACGCTGTAAATATGATCAAGGCCGTGGAGCAATTCCACGGCTTTTTCTTTGCAGCTTCCGCAGACAGTGCCGATCTTTGTCGCCTGTTGAAGCTGCTCCCAGTTTCGCACGCCGTTTTGAAACGCGTTTTCTATATCCTTGTCCGTAATGCCAAGACAATGACAGATAACGCTTGTTTCTTCTTTTAACATTCCCTTTCTGCCGGTTTTTTCAAGGTAGTCGTCTATCGCGGCGCGCAGGGCTTTATCGCCTAAAACCGAACAGTGTATCTTGAAACTAGGAAGCCCGCCAAGTTTCGCCACAAGGTCTTCCGGTTTAATTTTATAGGCGTCTTCAATCTTCATTCCTTTTATAACTTCTGAAAGCATGCTGGTAGAGGCGATTGCGCTCGCGCAGCCGTAAGTTTTCCAGCGGACATCCGTTATTACATCGTCTTTTATTTTTAAAAGCATCAACATCTGATCGCCGCACTTAATATTGCCCGTCTGCCCCCTCGCGTTCGGAACAAAGTCTGACGTTTCTGAAAGAAGCGACTCGTCGCCCATAAGCACATTGCGCGGGTTTGTAAAATGTTCTTTAACGGTATCCGAATATATCCAGTCTGACATAACTCGAACCTATGGTTCGCCTCCTGTTAAACGGTCAATGTTGACATCGCCCGTAACCGCGCGATAATGGGCGGCACTGTTTCAATTATATAATCAATATCTTCTTCTGTAATCCCCCACCCCAGACTGAACCGTATAGAACCGTGCGCAAGCTCCGGTTCAAGCCCTGTCGCCATAAGCACATGGGACGGTTCAAGGCTGCCTGACGCGCAGGCGGAGCCGGTTGACGCCTCAATGCCCTGCATATCCATAGAAAGAAGAATCGACTCGCCCTCCGCGCCGGGGAAAGAAACATTGAGCGTATTTGGCAGAACATCCTTTAAGTGGCCGTTTATTTTTATATTGGGAACTTTCTCCAAAAGCCCCTTGCGCAATTTATCGCGAAGGGAGGAAATCTCTTTGCCGTATTGTGTAATTTCGCCCGCGGCAATTTCAGCGGCTTTGCCAAAACCCATGATAGCGGGACTGTTATAAGTCCCCGCCCTAAGGCCGTCTTCCTGATGGCCGCCATGAATAAGCGGGAACAAAGGAGCGCCTTTTTTTACATACAAAGCGCCGACGCCCTTTGGTCCGTAGATTTTATGCGCCGACATGGTAAGGTAGTCCGCCCCGATTTCTTTTACGTCCAGCGGTATTTTCCCCACAGCCTGCACAGCGTCCGTGTGCATAAAAGCGCCCGCGTTTTTTACCATAGCGGTTATCTCTTTAATATCCTGCACAGTGCCTATTTCGTTGTTAGCTGTCATTATCGACACAAAAAGCGTTTTATCGCCAAGAGCCGCCTTTAACTCGTCCATTTTGAGCTTTCCGTATTCATCCACCGGAAGAATCTTTACATTAAAACCTTCTTTTTTAAGGTTTAAGGCGGAGTTTAAAACACAAGGGTGCTCAATAGCGGATATTATAAACTCATTGCGGGTATTGTCCTTCGCAAGAAGACGCATAGTCTGAAACACCGTATTGTTGGATTCAGAGCCGCCCGAAGTAAAAATAATTGATTCGGACACTGCCCCTATAAGAGAAGCTGCCGCTTTTCTCGCCTGCTCTACTCCGGCGCGGGCCGCCCTGCCCGATCCGTGCATACTGGACGCGTTCCCGAAAATTTCCATATTTTCTATCATGGCGGCTTTTACTTCCGGCCTAAGGGGAGTGGTGGCGTTGTAATCTATATATACATTTCTGGCTTTTGCGCTCATATATATTCATTTTAACAAATATACTAATCATGTCAATTATCCACAAATGGCAGATATGGCATTTTAAACGAATACCGCTTTTAAAAATTATTTTGTCAATAAATTCCCTGATAAAAATTTCCAGCGGGATCAGAGAAAAATCTTCTATAGTTATTTTCTATTTCTCTTTGTTGTTTCCACATTTCATTATGGATTTCACGATCCTGCCGATCCATAGCAAACAAATAAAAAACACGCCGTCAACAAATTTTTCCGGTTATCTCTTGGACATATATATTAATTCCACTACAATACTAAACATGACTGTACATGAAATTGCGGCTCTTGCGGGAGTCTCTATCGGGACAGTTGACCGTGTGCTTCACAAGCGGAGTCGTGTCTCACCGGCAACGAGGGCGAAGGTTGAGGCAATAATCGAACAATACCAATTCACCCCCAATCCAATTGCCCGGCGGCTCAAACTCAACCGGCCTTATCGTTTTTGCGCGCTTCTTCCTCGGCGGGATCAGGACGCAGGTTACTGGGGGCAGATCATTGCCGGTATCGAACGCGCCGCCGGTGAAATAAAACCATTGGGCGCTGAAACAGAAATAATAGAATATGACCGTTATGATCCCGAAGCTTTTGAGAGGGCTTCTGAGGCTGTTCGCGGCAAAAAACCGGAAGGACTGTTGTTTGCCCCCATCATGCAGAAACGAACCCGGCCTTTTGTCGAAAGGATACGTTCTGAAAAAATACCGTTTATATTTGTTGATTCAGATATGCCGGAAACCGAACCGTTATGTGTCATTTGTCAGGACTCTTTTAACGGAGGCTATCTTGCCGGACGGCTTTTTCATCTTTTTGCGGGGACTGTGTCCATGCCGGCGGCGGTACTGGACGCGCATGGCGATGACTATAATATTACCCGGCGCAGGGAAGGCTTTTTAAGCTATGCGGAAAAAAACGGTTTTCCCGTGATAGTTCAGGAATATTCGGATTGCGACGGCGGTGATATTTCGGCGGAAAAAATCGCGCAGTTTCTTAAAGAACACCGCAATCTTTCAGGTCTTTTTATAACTAACTGTATGGCTCATCGCGCGGCGGAAACGGTAAAACAGCGAAGAAAAAAAGAGCCGTTTTTATTGGTAGGCTACGATCTTATTCCTTCCAACCGGCAGTTTCTTCTTCAGGGGCATATTAACGCTATTATTTCCCAGCGTCCCGAAGAACAGGGACGGGAAGCGCTTTTAACCCTGTTCCGTTCAGTCGCGCTGGGTCAAACAGTGGAAAAAAGAGTTGAAATACCGCTGGATGTGTATATTAAGGAAAATACCTACCCCCCTGCTTCACAAGAAAAGTAAAATATTTGGTTGACAAGCAAAAATTGCTATGCTATAGTAAATTATGCGTGTACGTTAACGCAAAATTATATCAATTTGAAGGAGAACCAAGTTATGAAGTCAAACATTTTTAATTTTTTGCTCATTTTAACAGTTCTGGTTACAGTTGTGTGCGTGTGTATATTTACCGCATGCAAGGATGAACCAGCGAAAGTGATTGTACCACCGGGAGATGGTGAACCAGGAGATGAACCGCCGGGAGGTCCTTTTCAATGGGATAACCCGCCCGATGAAGATTATACTGTACCTTCGGGATTTGACAGTAAAAAAGGAGTTACCGGCAAACTGACAGAGAAACAGTATGATTCTACAACAACGGGCGCAACACGAAAGTGTTATGTTTATACGCCTCCTGAATATGATTCAAATGAAACGTACCCGGTATTGTATTTACTGCATGGAATTGGCGGAACTCATACCGAGTGGAAGGAAGGTGGTAATCCAAATGAAATACTGAGCAACCTTATTAACGCCGGCAAAGCAAAACCTATGATAGTGGTTATGCCAAATGTACGGGCGAAGAAAAATGATTCTGTTTCAGGCGATGTCTACGGCCAGGAAAATGTTAATGCTTTTAACAATTTTATCAATGATTTAAAGAACGACCTTATACCCTTTATTGAGAAAGAATATAAAGTATCAAAAAGACGTACCGGACGCGCCATTGCAGGATTATCAATGGGAGGAATGGAGTCTCTTTATATAGGCATTTCCATGCCTGAAACATTCGGGTTTATCGGCGCATTTTCCGCCGCTCCCGGCTTGCTGCTTCAATCTGATCAAATGATAATTCCTGACGAATACAAGAATAAAATATTTATAATGATATGCTGCGCGAAAGATGATTCGTTGATCTCTTTTTCTCGAAATTACAATAAGTCCCTTGTGGATAATGGAGTAAAAACTTCATATTATGAGCTTGAAACCGGCGGTCATGGTTTTGATGTCTGGAAAAACGGATTGTACAACTTCGCAAGGAGAATTTTTTAAAAGAATTTACATAATTAGAATCGCAAAAAAGGAGTTGAAGTGAACATGAAAAATAAAGGTTTTAATCCGTATCTGCCCTCATGGGAATATATCCCTGACGGAGAACCATATTTATTCAACGGCAGAGTTTATATTTACGGTTCGCATGATAAATTTAACGGTCATGTTTATTGCCCTAACGATTATGTGTGCTGGTCCGCGCCCGAGGACGATTTAAGCGACTGGCGTTACGAGGGAGTGATATACCCTAAAACAAACGACCCGTTTAATAAAGACGGGAGTATGTGCCTTTACGCGCCTGATGTAACGCCAGGACAGGATGGACGTTACTATTTGTTTTATGTGCTTGATAAGGTAAATGTCGTGTCCGTGGCGGTTTGTAAATCTCCCGCCGGAGAATTTAAATTCCACGGCTATGTGCATTATCCCGACGGAACAAAGCTTGGCGAGCGCAAAGGTGATCAGCCTCAGTTTGATCCGGGCGTCTTAACGGAAGGCGATAAAACATATC